>Ga0247609_10000488_pt1 | contig 55367 bp, 93 predicted proteins | sample 172DNAGHGlowgp2_FD_193487 | JGI IMG/M metagenome (GOLD analysis project Ga0247609, IMG submission 193487) | Sheep rumen microbial communities from Palmerston North, Manawatu-Wanganui, New Zealand - 1728 DNA GHGlow gp2 | ecosystem: Host-associated > Mammals > Digestive system > Stomach > Rumen ... | reverse complement strand
TATCCGTAAGACCTGAAAAAACGCTTTTGAAGCATTTAGATTGCGAAAATTGTGGCCCGGGCTATGTGATTGAAACCGGACAAATTCTGGAAATAGTGATTTGAGGTGATGGAATGAACCCTGTTTTTGTAATTTGTGTAATCATTATTGCATTTACAGTGTGGGTAGGCAGCGCCTTTTTGTTCACAAGATTAGGCAAAGCAATAAAAACCTGGCTTGAGTATTTCAGGTATATTACGAAAGAAGATACAGAGGAGGACGATGAATATGAGAAGTAAAGGAACTATAGGAGCAATTGCTACTGGTGTATTGATTGTATTTGCAGTGATTATGTTTTTTATGATGTTTGAAAAGGTCCCGGCTGGATACGTTGGAATTGTCTATGAGATGAATGGCGGCATATCTGATGAGGTATTAACTCAAGGATGGCATATAGTCGGGCCAACAAAGCAAGTAACACTTTATTCAATTGGTATTGAACAGAGTTATTTGACATCTGGGAAAGATGGAGATTCCGCTGGTGATGATTCGTTTGAAGTACCAACTTCTGACGGCAAAGGGCTTAAAGTAGATTTGACATTTACTTACAGATACGATCCAGAAAGAGTAGCACAGCTCTTCACGAGGTTTAAAGGTCAGTCTGGTAAAGCGGTAAGGGACACATTCATAAAGCCCAATATTATCAGTTGGGTAAAGGAAGTTACCGCAAAATATCCAGTGACAGAGATCCTTGGGGAAGAAAGAGCAAACCTTAACATTGCCGTATCCGAATACGTGAAAGAGAAATTCGAACCGTACGGGATCATTGTTGAAAACACGAGCTTAATAAATATTGATGCAGACGAAGAAACACGCAAACAGGTACAGCGTAGAGTGAATGCGATCCAGGAGCTGGAGCTGGCCCAGACAGAAAAGAAGACAGCAAAAGTAAAAGCTGATCAGGAAAAAGAAGTCGCACTGACGAAAGCGCAGCAGGACAAGGAAACCGCACTTATCCTTGCAGAGCAGGAGAAGGAAACATCTGTGATCAACGCTGAACAGGCAAAAATTAAGGCTGAAGGCGATGCGGAAGCTAAAAGGATCAAAGCAGCCGCGGAAGCGGAAGCAAACAAAATGATTGCTGACAGCCTCACCCCTGAACTGATCGAGAAAGCAAAAATAGATAAATGGAATGGTGATGTTCCTACGGTTGCAGGAAACGGCTCTGATTCCATGATCGTGGATATTTCCGATTTGATCAACAAATAAAAACTAATTTACGGTGCTGACTAAGAGTCAGTTAAATGACCTGTGTGATGGCGGAACAGGTAGACGCAGGTGGAAGGTGGACTGATGTATTGGATAACCGTTGTTGGAATTGATACATAAATCGGAACATCATGTAAGGTGCAAATCCTTACTCACTGAGGTAACAGCCGGGATTTTGTTTTCGGAGGAAAGAAAAAACAAATGATAAAAATCAAAAGGCATACAGAAGGGGATTCGAGAGTAGCAAAAGAAATCCCTACCATATCAGATTTTAGCCTGGCAAATCATGATCACGTAGAAGATGTTAAAAATCTGGCGCGTTTTTTCTGTGATGAACTTATAAAGCGCGTGCAAAAACATGACTGGACAAAATTGCGTGAACCATATAGAAGCATGTTTTATAGGGACATGTGTGCTGTCATGGAAGGAAGAATGGACTTCTTTGATGGAGAATGGTCACGGTTACATTATAACGAGTTGGAGCGGCACCATCTCAAAAAGCATTGTCCGGATGATGTGAATATATTTGATGTCATCGAAATGATTTGTGACTGTGTTGCGGCTGGATTGGCGCGCAGCGGAAATGTTTATGATCTTGATATTCCTTCCGATGTCCTGCAAAGAGCTGTGGCAAACACCGTCAACCTTTTGATAAAAGAGGTTGAAGTGGTTGACGAGTGAATAAAGGAGATTGATATGAGTGTTTTGATACGCGGTATGGAGATGCCGAACGAGTGTAGAAACTGCAGAATGTCGGTATACCATGGGAATACCGGCAAAACATGGTGCACACCTGCAGATGCGATTTTGGCGGATGGATATAAGCCTGTCCCGTTCGATGGTAGACCGGATTGGTGTCCACTTGTCGAACTTCCGGAGCATCACGGGGACCTGATCGACGCCGATGAGCTGAAAGAACATTTGTATCAATGCGAAACAAACGGAAGACCACTTCACGTAATGGAGTTACAGGAACGGCTTGCTTGTATTGATGAAGCCCCGACAATCATCGAAGCAGAGGGAGCGGAAGAATGAATGATTTAAAAGATTTAAAACCCTGTCCGTTTTGTGGAAAAGAAGTCAAAATGATAAAAGATCCCCTTTGGCATGGCTCTCATGGATATTATGGTTGCTATGAGTATGTGGTTAAATGCAGAAACCCGGAGTGCCAGTGTCATGTTTACTTGGGCAAAAATGACACTATCTATCGTGATGATGAGACAGCTCAGAAAAACGCAATCGAAGCATGGAATAGGAGAGCAGAAGGAGCGGAAGAATGACCACACAGGAAGCCATTGATTATTTGCTCGATCCGATAGGCAAGCGGGACCAGCACGATGAAGCTATCAAGATGGCGGTGGATGCTCTTCAGAACTACCCGACACAGATGTCGGGAACATTGGGCAACTGTTCTGAATTACCGAACAGCACAGAATTCTGGCGTAAACGTGCCAAAGATTACGAAAACATGGTCATCGACTTAATCTCGAAAATAAGCAAAGGTGCCAAGCTTGGGTCCATGGAAATGAATGCAGAAGGGCTTGTGTTCAAAATGAAAGAGCTGCCCGCACAGGATGAACAGAAAATAACTCACTGTGAGAACTGCAAACACAAACATCTTAAAAAAGATGTATGGACATGCCCGTTTGGACTTCCGGGCGGGCCGAAATTCTTTTGTGGATATGGGAGTGATACCGAATGACCATAGTATACTGCCAGAACGATGAATGTAAATACCTTGATGGGAACGTCTGCTTATGTGATTCGATTTTTATTGACTGTGTAGGTGATTGTGTGACAGAAGAAGATAAGGATGAGGATGAAGAATGAGTCGCTTAGATGAAGCAATAGACGATGTTGGCTATATACTGGACGTTTTGACAACATTCAGAAGAATTGTCCAGTCTGGGCGCTGCAACGATTGCGAAAAATGCAGAACCTGTGAGTATGCTCCTGATCCTGGACAGCTTGTCAGGTACAACTGCCCGTTTTATGAGAAGGGAGAATAATGGACGCGGTAAAATTTTTAAAGGAAAAAACGAGACTGTGTAATTCTGTTAGTGACTGCGCTGTGTGCCCGCTGAACGTTCATTGTACCCCGTTTGGCGATCCTGAAAAAGCTGTTGCCACAATCGAAGAATGGTCGAAGGCTAATCCGGAAATGTTCCGCGTCGGAGATATAGTAGAAAGAAAAATTACCAACACAGAAACAGAAGAGGCAATTGTGCTGGTACCGAAAACTCCAACCGGCAAATGCGTTTTGCTGATGAAGGGTTACAGTTGTCCGCAATACTGCTCTATTTCTGAGTGGAAAAGGATAGAGAGCGACCTGGGGAACAATAGCGAACAAGTAAGAAAATTTGTAACCATGGCAGCTGAAGCGATGAGAAAAGAGGAATATAAGTGAGCGGCGGAGCATTAGAATGTTTTTACAGTCACCTGGAGGATCACGTTGGCGAATTCAAAGACCGCGAGCTTGACAACCTTGTGCAAGACCTTGCTAAGCTTTTCCACGACAGAGAATGGTATCTTTCGGGCGACACATGCGAGGGAGACTGGCGGGAGAGCAGGGACGCTTTTAAGGCGAAGTGGTTCACAAGGGCAGGACGGCAGAAACGCGTTGAAAAGTACCTTGACGATCTCAAAGCGGAAGTCCTGGACTCTTTGGGATTGGATCAAAGAAAATGCCAGACCTGTAAGCATTGGACGCCAGAAGGCGAAAAGTATGGCTGTTGTGAGTATACGACAGAATATCTCAATCACAGAGCTGATAAGTGCAAACGATGGGAGGTCTTAGGATGAGTGATTATATTTGCTGTCACGATGATAGCCAGGGATACAAATGTGAATATGACGGCGCATGGGCCTGCAGGCATCCGCTGGCAAACGGACCGGTGCTCACGTCCACGCTAAACGGCGCGCATCCGGCAAACTGTCCGAAGCTGCCGGGGATGGCGATTACGGATGAGGAAAAGGCCAGGCGGGAGGCGGAAGAAAAGAAGCGCGGGGAATCTTTCCGGTTCGGGGGCATTATGCATGACTATGACGCGACCTGCAAAGATTTCGATCAGCACGAATGTTATCACTGCCACAAGCCATTTGGGGACGCTGAAAAGCCATATTGCAGAACCTTCCACGAGGGCGGTTATATAAAGTTTAGGATCATCTGCCGTGAGTGCGCATACAGCTTTGGGGACGGTGTGATTGAGCGGGACGGGAAGACTTACTACAAGCCGGATGAGTACAAGGGGGAAATATGACAAACTTTAACTGTGACCGCGACTGTGACCACCTGAGCCCGGAAGGCAAGTGTATGTACGGGTACTGCGATGCGCTGATCCAGGCCGTGAGGGATGGCAGGCCAATGTGTGAGCGGCTGAGAAAAGAGGTGATTGAGCATGAACGAAGAACCGAAAAAAGATGATTGTATCAGTAGGCAAGCAGCGATTGACATTGTAAGGGAAGAATGTCGGAAATATACGACTATGTGTATCATGACCATGATTAGACTGGAAAAGCTGCCATCTATCCATCCAAAGCCAATAGTGGGGAAGTGGCTCGACCTGAGAGACGGTACGGCGACCTGCTCCATGTGCGGCAGAAGAACCGGTCATTATGATGATGACAACGCAGATCGCTATTGCTCATATTGCGGAGCAAAGATGGAGGGATAACCATGGAGATTGTTGACAGCTACGGAGACGCGGTGCTCGTACTCCCAGATAGCGCACGGTGTACACGGGCGGGAGAAAATCCGTGTTATATGGATGATTGCCCGACTATGGAGTTTGACGGGGACTGCTGTCCAGAGCTTTGTCAGTTTTATACGGAGGATTGATTGTGGGAGAGGTAATCAAAGTAAGATACCATGCAGACATCGATCTGTTGGAATACATTGGCGGCGCAAAATCAAACTGGATTGATTTAAGATGCGCGGAAGATGTGTACATGAGGGAGGGCGAGTACCGGCTCATATCCCTCGGCGTATCGATCCAGCTGCCAGGAGGCTATGAGGCGATTGTGGCCCCCAGAAGCTCGACACTTAAGAGTTTCGGAATCATCATGGCGAACTCGATCGGCGTGATCGACGAGGCATACTGCGGCGACGGTGATGTGTGGAGATTCCCGGCTCTTGCCGTCAGGGATACGCACATTCCATTCAACAGCAGGATCGCACAGTTCCGGATCATAGAGCATCAGCCAAACATAGCCCTGCAAACGGTGGAATATCTGCAGAATTCCAACCGCGGCGGCTTTGGAAGCTCCGGCGTGATGTAAAGAAAGGAAAAATCATGCTCAAAAAATCATTCGGAAGAAATGCAATTGACGCAGCCTGAAACGTATGATAAAATTTGATTGTCCCGTACAGATGATGCTCTGTAACGGTGGTGCTGCCGGCGATCAGGCAGCCAGGGATTGAAACATAAACGTAGTCGTTATGTCTACGGAAAAAGGTCGGATTGCTCCGGCCTTTTTCTTTTGCTTTTTATACCACGCAAAAACCGGGTAATGTGTGATATTCTTCTTGACAATCACGCAAAAGCGTGATATAATATAACTATCAAAGGGGCATACACAAAGAAAGGAGAAAAAAATGGAATTTGGATATTATGGAATCAGAACACAGGAGCTGCCGTTTGAAGCAATTGGCGACTGGATGACGCATCAATCAAGAATCTGGGTTGATGGAGAGGAAACAGATGAAGAGCTTCCAGGTGTTTGCGCGCTTGATATGAGAGCTTATTCCACAAAGGATGAGGCAATCGAGGCGAGCAGGCAATATTACGGGAAATACACCGCAATTATTGCGAGCGACTCCGTAGAATATGGAGAGGATCTCAATGAGATAATTTTAAGAGATCCGGTTGTGATTGAAATATTATGACCGGCGGCGGTTCAGCCGTAACCTCAACTTAACCGCCGGATTTAGTTCAAAATTATTTGTGATGGTCATACTGCAAGCTCACTGGCCGTCAGGCGGCGTGACGCACCGGGCCATCTTCTCAGCGATGGCCTCCAGAATATATCCCTGTAGGCTCATGCCGGATGCCTTGGCGGCTTCTCGGATCCGCGTACCGTGATCCTTCAGTGGCTTGATGGCGATAAAGTCACATTTCGCGTTGTATTTGTCCAGCGCTTTACGTTGAGATTCTACCATACATACAAAACCTCCTTTTTTAAATATTTGATGTTATTATAACATACTTTTCATTATACGTCAACGTATAATATTATACAAATTTCATTCACTTCTTTTGTGCAAGACGGAGAATTTTCAAATCATGAATATGCACAATTTCCACACTGTCAGTTTGTGCAAAACAGAGAATCACAAAAAATACGTTAATGTATATTGACTTTTGATATATGTTAACGTATAATAGTCTTATCAAAAGCAAGGGAGGTGTAAGGAACTCGTCGTTACCAGCTAACCCGGAGCCGTGGGCAGTGGTCACCGCTAAGAGTGATGTTCAGATGACAAGCACAATGGAAAGGAGAAGCGCCCGGTGCAGTGAGGGCTGATAGAGAGTCTGCACACCGACCCAAAGGTAAGGAGGGAAAGCAAAAGAAATCAGATCAGAAGAACGAAGGGAGAAAGAACAATGAAAGCAACAATCACAAATGCAGTTATCGACCAGAAAACAAACACCTGCTATGTCACCTACTCGACAGGTACAGAGAAGATGTATCCAGCCGACAAACTTCCCAAAACCGTCCAGGCATGGCTGGCAGATCATGAGGAACTGGCAGTTGAGGAAGCTGAGCCAACTGCCCCAGAGCTTGCCAAGAGCTTGCCAAGCAGCTTGCCAAGTAAAGAGCCCGTCAAGGTGGATATCTCCATGATCCTTCCCAGGCGCACGGAGATGCTCCAGAAACAGTTCTTGGCGATGCCGGTGCAGAAGATTACCGCTGAGGACACAGATCCCGCCAGAGCGGCCGATATGATGCGAGAACAGGCCGTTGAGGAACTTGCCTTTATTGGCCACCTGGCCATCAAGGCTCTGGCGTTTGTGGCAGAGGCAACCCTCTGGTCGTCGGTCCTGCTGATCCAGTCCATCGGCAAGAGCCTGATCGCCTGGCTGGCCATCGCGTTGCCGGAGGCCGGTAAGCTGATCGCGGACCTTGCACTGTGGGCATGGGCAGCAGCGAGACGTGACCTGCCGGTATGGGCGAGGGACACCGCCAAGCCTGCCTTAGCCATGGCGTACAGGGCAACCGCCGCAGGAGCGGTCAGAGCGTACCACGAGAGCGCTGTGGTGCTGGAGATCTTCGCCATGTACGCGAGGATCATGGTCAGCAAGGCAGTGATAGATGAGTATGATGCCACTCTCTGGACGGCAAACGAACAGAGAGTATGGGCATAATGACAATAGAACATGTTCCCGGCAGAAATGTCGGGGACATGCCGGAAAGATCAGTAAGCAGGAAGCTACCCGCCCCGGAGGTTACGAGGGCAAGAAAGGAAGACATGGAAATGAGAAGAGAACTTGTTGAGATGCCCTTTGACATGGATTTTGGCGGAGAACTCTGCCATGCTACCGGCGACGAGGTTTGTCTTGGTGATCCGAGCAACCCGGCCGACTGGTGGAACGAATACATCGACCAGGACGGTAACCTGCATTACGGCAGGTAGTTGACACCGGCGTGAACCCGATGTATTATGTCTGTGTCTCTTGCAGATGATGCTCTGCAAGATGGTGCTGCCGGCGATCAGGCAGCCGGGGATTGAAATATAGAAGTATTAGTTAAAGGTCAGGGCTTCCGCCCTGGCTTTTTTCTTTTGCTCGCATATATCACGCAAAAAAGCAAAAAAATGTGAATTTCCTATTGACAATCACACAAAAGCGTGATATAATTTAATCATCAAAGGAAAGGAGGAACACAATGATGACAAAGGCACAGATCATGAAAAGAGCGTGGGAAATCAAAAGAGAGGACAGCAGATATGTTTTCGGTCTGTGCCTCAAGATGGCCTGGGCAGAAGCCAAGGCGAGCAACGCGACAGTGACCATCAGAACCGAGTATCACGGATTCGGCAGCCGCTGCCAGGGATACAAGGACGAGGTCCTTGAAGGAACTCTGGAAAACGGAGTTCTGACGTTTGATTATCCGGTCAACGCTGAATGGGAAGAGCCCACAGCAAAGACCAATAAGGTCAAACACGTAACTTTTAAAATCGAGAGCGGTATCTACGCTCTCAACGGCAAGGTTTACGGAGTAAACCTTGCTAACGTAACCGAGATCACTGGCCGCACCTACTCCGTAAAGGGCGAAGCAAAAGCTGCCGGGATGAAATGGAATGGTGCACAGAAGTGCTGGGCAAGATGAAAGGAGAAAAGATGTTAGATAAATTTATGATTACAGAGGATAGTTTTGGCCCCGTGCTGCCGAGCAATTGGCAGGAGATTGCAGAGTATCTCAACTCCTTGTTGGAGGACGCCTGGGATAAGGCGGGGATCGATAGTCGTTTTCCAAGCTGTGATGACCTTCGCGATTTCAGAGAAACTACCGAAGAAATTTGGGCGCAATATTGGAATGGGATGTTTTCGGATGCGCCTGAAGCAATATTTGAAGAGGAGGTATAAGATCATGACAATCAAAGAGGCGCGGGCAACCGCTGGGCTTACACAGAAGGAAACTGCAGAACTCCTGGGTATCGGAAAGCGTACCCTGGAAGACTGGGAGTCCGGCAGGCGCAACCCGAAAGCCGGGGAGGCCTACTGGGCGGAAAGGATCCTCGCACTCGGGATCCTGACAGAGGACGGCCGGAACAGCCTTCGCAACGGTCTTACCACAATGGACGATGTCCTGGGATGGTATAAAATCGATTGCGTCGAAAAGCTCTCCAAATGGGGAGCTTACGGGGAGACCTTCCGGAGGAATTGGGAGCGAATCCCTGAGGGGGTAGTTGAAGCCCTTCCGGCCGAACAGCTCGCCCAGCTCGTTGACGCCATACAGCAGGCTTATGATGACGGGAAGGCAGAAAGGAAGAGTGTATGAACACAAGTAAAGTTTGGGCGGATACTTTTACCGCTAGGACTACAGGGAGAAGAGCAATGTTCAAAGTGAACAACCTTACACTGGATGCGGTCAAAGTTGTTCTAAAGGGAATTCAGTTGAACATCAACGAAGAGGGGGCAATGGAGGATTTGGAAAACGGTTTTCTTCGGAAACAGTGCAATTCCGGTTTTTATGGCGGGGCTGATGGATACGTCCCAACTGCAAAAGGGTTCCGCAAGATTTTGGCAGAACTTTCATAAAAGGAACCCGCCCCGGAAGTTAGGCAGAAGCATCAGAAAGAAAGGAACCCCGCTGGGTTCCTTTCTTTCGTTTAGGCAAACTAGACTTTGATAACGAAATATAATATACTGTCAATAAGTGCAACCGCGCGACTATTCAGCATAAGGAGAACCGCGCTATGTCGATGTGATTATAGACAGATGGGAAAAGCTTACGGGCAAAAAAGCAGTACTTTGTAACGAGTGAGAGGAGGTGGCTTTATGCCAAGGGGGCGACCGATAATAGTGATTGATAGAGAAATTATTGGTAATTGGTGTAAGGGGTGACGGCTATGGCCAGACCGAGAAAAGAAATTGATAAAAAGGACTTTGAAAGCCTGCTTGCCATACAGTGTTCTCTAGAAGAAATAACCGCTTTCTTTGATAACAAACTTGATGGCTGTTCTGCAGATACAATAGAAAGATGGTGCAAAAGAACCTATAAAAAAAATTTTGCGGAGATTGCGCCTAAAAAGAGAGAGATAGGCAAAATAAGCATACGACGAGCCCAGTTTAGAATGATGGAAAAAAATGCATCGGCTTTGATCTGGGTGAGCAAACAGTATCTTGGCCAAACCGATACGGTAACTGTTGTGAGCAAGGTGGACGAAGACGCCATCAAGGAAGTGCAGGATTTGATAAATGGAACCATCGGTGAAGAACTCGGAAAAGAAACCGAGCAGGAAGCAGATAGTTGAGTTTTTAACCAGGTACCCGTATAAGATTGGCCACATGGTTGGATTTACCAAACTGGAAGGGCTGCACAATGAATGGATCAGGGATATGATCTATGGCCGTGAAGACGGTACACTGCAAGCGCATCGCGGGGCCTATAAAACCACATGCGTATCGGTTGCTTTTGCTGTGATACTTTTCCTGTACCCTTCAGAAAAAACTCTTTTCATGCGGAAAACAGACAACGACGTAAGGGAAATCATACGTCAGACAAAGAGAATACTTGAAAATCCAAAGGTGAGGGCTTTGGTGCATGAACTGTACGGAGTGTGGATAGGCCTTACAAAATCTACAGAAACGGAAATCAACACGTCTTTATGCAACGACACCAAAGGAACATCACAGCTTGTCGGGCAAGGCACAACAGGGTCACTGACTGGTAAGCATTTTGACAGGATATTTACCGATGATATCGTCAATGTCAAAGATCGGGTGAGCAAGGCTGAGCGCGAGCGGACAAAAATTGTCTACCAGGAGCTCCAAAACATTAAAAACCGTGGCGGCAGAATCTTTAACACTGGGACGCCATGGCACGCAGATGATTGCTTTACGCTCATGCCAAATATCAAAAGATATGACTGCTACTCTACCGGCCTGATTACCGAGCCTGAGCTTATGGAGATCAAAGATTCCATGCTCCCATCCCTTTTTGCCGCAAACTATGAGTTGCGACACATAGCCGCAGAGGATGTTATCTTTACTAACCCGGTTACAGGCGGCGACCCTGCGAAGGTAATGCAATCAAACTACTGTCACATAGACGCTGCCTACGGTGGCGAAGACTTCACGGCCTTCACGATCTGCCGGAAGGTGGAAGGAAAATACTATGTGTTTGGTAAGCTGTGGCAAAAACACATCGAGGCGTGTGAGTCGGAGATTATCGAGTTCAGAAAGGCTTTTAACGCAGGAAAGATATACATTGAATCCAATGCTGATAAAGGATTCCTTGCGAAGGATCTTCGCAAGCAGGGAGAGCGTGTTGTCGATTACTGGGAGGATATGAACAAATTCTTAAAGATCACGTCATACTTGGTTTCGGAGTGGAAAAACATTGTGTTTGTTTCCGGCACGGACGAGGAGTACATACAGCAGATAACAGATTTTAACGAAAATGCAGATCATGACGATGCCCCCGATTCCCTTGCAAGCATCATCAGGATTTTGTGGGGGAAAAAGAGTGATGATGAACGAAGGATACCATATGAATTTTTGTGACGTTTGCGAGGTGGTGCATTATGATAACATACCAGGATTTCCTCCAGGTTGGTGATCGGGAAGAGGATAGGATGTCTTTTATCCGGTCCGCGATCAAACAGTACACGTCAAGCGACTTCTATAAGACAGCCAGGATCGCGGAGGAGTACGACAGGAAACAGAACCCGGATATACGCAACTTCAGCAAGTACTTGTATACTGCAAGCGGGCGGAAGGTGCCGGATACATATTCGAGTAATTATAAGGTCGGGCGGGCCTTTTTTCCGTTTTTTGTCGTACAGGAGGTACAGTATCTTCTTTCCAACGGGGCAACCTGGGAATCTGGAGATACAAAAGACAAGCTCGGCACGAAACGATTCGAGTTTGATACACAGCTGCAGGAGCTGGCTCATAATGCGCTGGTTGGGGGTGTATCTTATGGTTTTTGGAATGCGGACCATATTGATGCATTTACTTGTACAGAATTCCTCCCCATGCCTGACGAAGAAAACGGCTCGTTGAGGGCCGGGATCAGATGGTGGCAGATAGATTCAACTAAGCCGCTCAGGGCAACTCTCTATGAAGAAGATGGATATACGGATTACATTTGGGATGATAGAGATGAGGCAGGAAATGTAAACAGTGGCGGCAGAATCCTGCGAGAAAAGCGGGCCTATAAAATTACATCGATCAGGACCGAGGTTGACGGAGATATCATTTACAAGGGTGAGAATTATCCATCCTTCCCGATTGTGCCGATGTGGGGCAATAAAAAGCATCAGTCGGAAATAGTTGGCCTGCGTGAGCAGATTTTTGTATATGACGCTATCAAGAGTGGCTTTTGCAATTCCGTGGAAGAGGCATCATATGTTTTTTGGGCGATACAAAATGCTCCGGGGATGGATGATATAGATCTTGCAACCTTCCTGGAGCGAGTCAGAAAAAATCACATCGCAAAAACGGTAGATGCTGGCAGCACGGCGGAGCCACATATTATAGAGACACCGTATCAGTCGCGAGAGGCACTTTTGGATCGTCTGGAAAAAGATATTTATAAAGACGCGATGGCTTTCGACCCGGAACATGTGGCTTCTGGAGCTGCTACGGCAACCGAGATCAGGGCGGCATACAATCCTCTTGACCTTAAAACAAATGATTTTGAATTTTGCGTGAGAAAATTTATCAATGGGATTCTGGACCTTGCCGGTATTGAAGACAGCCCGACTTTTACGCGGGACAGAAACATAAATACGGCAGAAGAAATTCAAACCATCATGTCTGCGTCAACCGCTCTTGACGGTGAGTATGTCACAAAAAAAATACTTACGCTGCTTGGGGATGGAGATCAGGCAGAGGAGATCATAAGGCGGATGATTGCCGACGAAGTGACAAGGACGCAGGAATTAAATGATGTAACTGATTATGCAAACGCAGGCGGCCAGGAGGGCGGTGATCTGAGTGGCGAGAATCCAGGATCCGGCAGAAATCGGAACTGACGCAATTATAGCCGAGATTGAACGACGGCTGAAGATCGAATACGCGCAGGCACAAAGGGAGATTGCGGCGAAGGTTGAGGACTATTATAGACGTTACGAGATCAAGCTGCAGACCTGGCAAAAATGGGTAACGGAAGGCAAAAAAACAAAAGCAGAATTCCAAAGCTGGAAAGTTGGGCAGCTTGCCGTTGGTAAAAGATGGGAAGACCTACGGGACCAGCTTGCAAAGGACCTGTACAATACAAATCAGATCGCCAGAAGCATTGCGCGCGGATACATGCCTGATGTATATGCTCTTAACCATAACTATGCGACGTTTGAGTGTGAGGCTGGATCCGGAGTTGACACGTCCTACACTCTTTACAGCCGAGAGGCTGTCGAAAACATTTTCCGTGATAACCCGCAGATGCTCCCGGATCCAGGGAGGCGGGTATCTCAGGAAATCGCAGAGGGAAAAGCAATTAGATGGAATAACCGTCACATACAGTCGGTTATGATGCAGGCCCTGCTGCAGGGGAACAACATTTCAGACATCGCCACAAGGCTTGCAAACGCAGTCGGGGACAGTGACCGGAAGGCGGCGATACGAAACGCCAGGACAATGGCAACCGGCACGCAGAACAGAGCCAGAAGGGATGCTTACAAACGGGCCAAGAGCAAAGGGATAGATTTAAGCGTCATGTGGATTGCCACCCTGGATATGAGGACGCGCCACAGCCACAGGCAACTAGACCACATGGTAACCGATGTTGACAAGCCGTTTGTTTTTGATGATGAAATCATGGGGCATGTCTCCATTATGTATCCCGGACAGCCGAAACCGGGTGAGGACACAAAATTTCCGCAGGAGATGATCTGGAACTGCCGCTGCACACTCAGGGCGGTAGTAAAAGGGCTGGAACGCCGGTCCGGTACCAGTGGTGATGTTGACATGTCACAGATAGAGGGGATGAGCTACGAGGAATGGAAGGCATCGAGAATAGAAAAGCCCAAAAACATCCTGCGGCCAGACCAACGGAGCGATGAAGCGCGAGCTGAGTATATACGAGAATACAGAGAGCGTGGAGGATATGTCCCAAGCGGCAGGGATATGACTTTGACAATCGATGCACTGACCGAAGGCACACAACAGGCACAAGAGCGCAGCAAGCCATTTAATAGCACTAAATTAAAAGCCGCCATGGGCGATGATTATGAGGCCTTCCGTCAAAAAGTGGAAGATGCACCGACGAAGAAGCTTTACGAAGCGTTCATTGAAGAGCCGACGATAATACAAGAACCTTATTCGGGTATTTACAGGGCTTCGTTGGATCAAATTGAATTTGATTACAGCGATTATGAAGGGCAGGACAGATACAGCGGACTCGCCCATGAGTGCGGCCATATGTTTGATTTTAAACTTGGCAGGCTGGATGATTTGTCATATTCTGAAATTGACTTAATCAACGAAAGATGCCCTGTGGAGCAGGGGGCAAGGCCATTGAGTGACAGACCGTCAAATTCTGACGAGTTTCTCCGGGCTGTCCGGTCTGATTTGGAAAGACTGCGCTCAAACTTGGAAAGCGGAGATTTGGTAACTGATCTCCTTGTAAATCCATCAACAAGCAATGCAAGCGCAGGTATACAAGATGCTCTTGATGGAGCTTACGGCACATTGGAGAGCGACACGCTCCCATGGGGGCATGGAGATCGCTATTATGACCGGATGTATTACCGGATGATCTCTAACGGAAACGAAGAAAGCCTCTTGAACGCTCTTACAGATCTTGGATTTAATGCAAGAAGCCAGGATGATGCAAGACGCTTGACAAGAGCGTATGATACAGCCAGGGAGGCATGGGCTAACGTTGCGTCCGCTGTTACTGTTGGAGGAGCTGAATTGAGCATGTGGGAAAGGTATATGCCTGATACAGTGGCCGCTTTCAGGCGGATCATAGAAGGGTGGTCTTACAATGTATGAGGAGCTGGATAAGAAACTTAAAGAGTATTCGAAAAGATTCGGTGATGGATTCCCCATGTATCAACTGGGACGGTTCCGGTCCGATGATGAAATTATCGCAATCATAGACCGATGCCTGAGCGAAGGGAAAGACGCATATGCGCTTGGGCTGGTTACTGATGATTATGATGTGGAGTACTGATATGGCAAACACAGTAGAGGTATCGCTAAGAATTGATAATTCGTTGCTCGCGAAAGAAGAAGTGCGGAAAGCTATTAACCGCGCTCTGGAAGCAATCGGCCTGCACGTATCTGGTGAGGCGAAAGAGGAGCTTTCCAATGCACCGAAAAGAATTGATACAGGCCTTTTACGTAACTCCATCACCTATGCAGTGTATGGGCAATCCCCCGCAGTAACCTCGTACACGGCGGACACAGGCGAAGGAGCGGGAAGCTATTCGGGGAAAGCACCTGGGGAATCGGATGGAGGTATGGCGGTTTATATCGGGTCCAATGTGGAGTATGCCGCGTATGTCCACGAAGGCACGCAGAAAATGGCACCAAACAGATTTCTAAAAAACGCCGTAGAGAAAAATCTGGATCAGATTCAACGGTATATAGAGAGAGAAATACAAGATGCTTTTTCTTGATATTGACTGAAATATATGATAATATCGGATTATAAAAGCAAAAGGGAGGTGCGATTAAACTTGAACGCTGTAGAGTTAAATAAAGCGGCGATTAAGGCGATAGAAGAAATTATCAGCCGAAAAAAAGACGCTGTTGTTTACTGTAATAAAAACGGAGTTGTTGTTGCTGAGCAGAATACGAAAATTGCATATCGCACTGAACCGAGCAGGGTTTAAGTAAGGGCAAAGGGGAGCCAGTGATAAAGGACAAGGGAATGTCTTTTATCACTGGCTCTTTTTTTATTCATCTCTGGTGGGCAAGGGAAAGCTCATTACAGAAAGGAGATCTGAAATGGCATTAACAAGAAAAATGTTGTCTGCGATGGGAATTGATGCAGATAAAATCGACGAAATCATCAAGGGGCATTCCGAAACGGTGACAGCCCTGAATGAGCAGATTGATGCTGCAAAAGAAGAGGCCGCGAGATACAAAGCGGAAGCAGACAAGGTACCAGGGCTTCAGAAGGAACTGAAGGAAATGAAGGACCAGGCCGCTGCCGATGCAAAGGAACGCGAAGGCAAGGACTACGACGCATTAAAACAAGAGTTTGATGATTATAAGGCTGAGCAAGAGAAAAAGGCTGTCAGATCCGCAAAGGAGGCAGCTTACAGGGAAATCCTGAAAGACGCCGGCATCCCGGAAAAACATTATGCGAAGATCCTGAAGTACTCGGATGTTGACGGTGTGGAGCTTGACAAAGACGGCAAGATTACCACCGCAAAAGACATTCTGAAGAGCATCAAGGAGGAATGGGGCGACCATATCCAGAAGACGGAGACGCAGGGAGCGCAAACCCAGACGCCTCCGGACAATGCCGGTAAAACAACAATGACGCGCGAAGAGATTATGAAGATCAAAGACCGCGCGGAACGTCAGCAGGCAATCTCTGAGAATCATGAGCTGTTCGGCTATTGATCAAGAAAGGGAATGAATTATGCCAGCAAAAGCTAATCTTACAAAAGCTGCAAATATTGATACCACTGCCCGCGAGGTGGATTTTGTCACCAGGTTTGCGAATAACTGGGAACACCTGCGGGAAATCATGGGTGTTATGCGCCAGATCAGGAAAACTCCTGGAACAAAATTAAAATCAAAATATGCTGTTGTTGTGCTGCAGAAAGTTGCCGTTGGTGAAGGTGAGGAAATCCCGTACTCCCAGGCCACCGTAGACGAAAAGGAATACGGCGACATCAATGTTGAGAAATATGCAAAGGCCGTCTCAATCGAGGCGATCAACGAGCACGGCTATGAGGACGCAGTTGGCCTGACTGATGACCAGTTCCTTTTTGAGCTCCAGACTGATGTCACCGGACGTTTCTATACATTCCTTAATACCGGCACGTTGATTTCTGCAAAATCAACCTTCCAGGCTGCCCTTGCTGAGGCGCAGGGCAGAGTCCGAAACAAATGGAAAAAAATGCACAAGGGAATCACGGAGATTATTGGGTGGTGCAATATCCTGGACGCCTATGATTACCTTGGCGCTGCAAACATCACTGTACAGAGCGAGTTCGGCATGAATTACATTGAAAACTTCCTGGGTTACCGGAGGCTTTTCCTTTGCTCTGACGGTGAGGTTGACAGAGGAAAGGTCCTTGCGACACCGGTTGAAAACATGATCCTTTACTATGTTTCCCCGGATGACTCCGACTTTGCCAAGGCAGGCCTGGTGTATACTACTGATGGTATCACCAACCTGATCGGATTCCATGTACAGGGTAATTACACCACGGCAGTTTCCGAATCCTTCGCTTTGATGGGCCTTACACTGATGGCTGAATTCCTGGATGGAATTGCTGCCGTTGATATCGGCACCGCCACTTTTACGGCTGTCGAGAGCCCTGCAAAAGCGGCTATCGGCACGTACTTCGAGAAAGACTCCAACAACGAGTATTTTAAGACCACCGACACCGATGTTGTTTCTGGCAAGACATACTACACGAGGACTGTGACCGCAGGAGCGTGATGAGATGTATATTGTTTTAAAAGATTTTGCTGATATGCAGGATAAAGGCTATATTTACCGCGCGGGGGATTCTTTCCCCCGTGCTGGATACGAGCCTGGGGCGGACCGTTTAGCTTTGCTGCAGAGCAACTCCAACCGGATCGGCGTACCGCTTATTCGCTTGGCAGATGATCAGCCGGAAATCAGCCAGGAGACGGATCAGCCGAAAAAGAGGAACAGGAAGAAAACGGCGGATGTTGATTCCTAGCAGATGTGTTGAACCTTGCAGAGCCAGGGAGACGTTATGATTGATGAGATATGCGCATACCTGAATAATTGGTTTGACCGAGATATGCCGAAATATTTCGGTACGTTTAAAATCGAAAATGGGCAGATCGTGTTTCCCGAAGGCGACATGGAGATACAGAGGGGACAGTTTTTCCGTGTGATCGGAAGCGTTTTTAACGACGGTGCATGGATGTACGGGATTGATCAGCTCAATGATGAGACATTTACCGGTGCTGTTTGGCTGATGGCAGTTCCGCAGGCGGTTGTGCTTTTGGCTGCGGAGGTCGAAGCGTGGCAGCAGAAGTATGGCGGCGTCAACTCAGAAAATATGAGCCCGTTTTCCTCCGAGTCTTTTGGGGGATATAGCTACCAGAAGGCACAGGGATCGCAAAGCGATGCTTCCGGGGGAAGTGTTGGTGTGAGTTGGCAGTCGGTGTTTGCAGCACGTTTGAGAAGGTGGAAAAAGTTATGAGCTTGTTATCTGATAGCATGGAGGATTTCCGATACATCGACAAAACAACACGGGAAGATGGATACGGAGGAATCGAAACCGTCTGGCAGGACGGTGCGGGGTTTTCTGCGGCGGCAGTTTTCGACAGTTCGTTGGAAGCGCGAAGAGCTGCGAAGGAGGGCGTGAAAAGCCTTTATACAATCACTACCTCAAAAGCCGTGACGCTGATGCACGGGGAGATCGTCCGGCGCGAGTCAGACGGCCAGCTTTTCCGGATCACATCAAATGGTACGGACAATAAAACACCGAGAACGGCTGCCCTTGATATGCGGAACGTAAATGCGGAGGCTTTGGAAGCACTCCCAAGATAAGGTGTTATATATGGACAAGGAACAGTGTGTGCAGCAATTTTGGTCTTCGTTCGGCCTGCCCGCCTATGATGAGCGGACTGTGCCAGATAGCGCGACTATGCCATACATAACCTATGAGTTGAGCACGGACAGTTTGGGTCGTGCTTTATCTTTATCTGCGTCTCTTTGGTACAGGTCCCTGAGCTGGGCTGCGATTACCCAGAAAAAGCAGGAAATCAGTGACGCTATCGGAAACGGCGGCATTATCCGGCCATACGATGATGGGGCGGCATGGATTGTGCGCGGATATCCTTTCGCACAACGGATGGATGATCCCAATGACGCTATGATACGGAGACTGCGCCTTAGCGTGGAAATAGAATTTTTATCAGAAGATTAAAAGAAAAAATGGAGGTAACGTTATGGGAATGAAATTTACAAAAATGCCCACCGATACTTTTCAGACCCTTCAGCTGAATGCCGGTATTTGTGTTGATACATTTGTTCCGGAGACTGGCGTTGTTGGGAACATCCTGGGGGCAACTTCTGGCGGTATCAATTTTTCCAGCAATCCCACATTTGATGATTTTGGAGAAGACGTTGACAACTGCCCGCCGAACATGAAACAGCTTAAGAGAATTATTTCGTATGATCCGCAGATGAGCGGCACATTTCTTACCTGCACAACAGCGATCATCAAAAAGCTGACCGGGGCTGCAGATGTTGGGACAAGTGACACAACCAAAGTTGTCCCGAGGCAGGTGCTGCTTGACTCCGATTTTGAGGATCTTTGGTGGATTGGCGATTACTCAAACAAAAACACTGGCGAAACAGCTGGCTTTCTTGCCATTCATCTTATCAATTCGCTGAATAATACCGGCTTCCAGATCCAGTCTGGTAAAAATGCCAAGGGCCAGATGAGCTTTGAATTCCACGGCCATTACGATATGGAAGATCAGGATATGGTCCCGTTTGAGATTTACTGCAAGGCTGGTACGGATGCAGCCGCCGGAACTGGCGGAACTGGCGGAACCGGCGGAACTGGCGGAACTGGCGGAAACTGATAATAAAAAGAAGGGGTGGAGATAAGTATGAAGAATCTCGCGAATTGCAAACCATCTGAATTTTTAAAGCAGACTGTAATGATTAAACATGCTGCTGAGAGGTGGCTGAACAGTACAAAGGTCATGGATATCCTGAAGACCGCGCCAAAGATCAAGCTGATCGATGACGATATGACAGATGAAGAAAAAGACCGGATCATGTCGGAGAACCGGATTTCACGGCGAAACCAGACGAGAGAAAACATTTCCAGGATGTTTGATGCAATCCTGGAAGAAAATCCGGGAGAAACGCTTGTGCTTTTGGCGTTGATATGCTTTGTGGATCCTGATAAGGTCGATGATCATCCAATGGAAGAATATTTCTCTGCCCTTTCCGAAATGCTGAACAATGAGGCAGTTATCGGTTTTTTTACATCATTAGTCAGGTGGGGGCAAATGAATATCTGAAATTGATAAGCACCATCCGGCTTGACCTTTTGGAGCTTTTAGGCAGTGGTTACGTTATTGACCACTGCCTATCTGAGTATTTAGAGAAAAAGAAAGCCGAGCGAGAAGAAAAAGACAGATGGATTTTCTTCGGCTACATTTCCGATGCTATAAAGATTATATCGGAGAACACGGCTAAATCCGTGAATGCAGGTGAGAGCGCATACTATATGGCAAAGCACCTGATAGATATGCTGCGACCGGAAACGCATGAAGAAAAATCCGGAGATGATATAGCGGCAGATGTGTTTATGAGAGCAGGTCTTAAATTTGCAGATGGGGAGGAGGTGAGCTCATGATATGACATTATTTGACTTGGTAGCGAAAATCGGCTTCGACTCATCAGAATTCAACGAAGGCATAGATGAGGCAAAAGATAAGACTGATGACTTGTCTGGTTCTCTTGGATCCGGCCTTGCGGATGCGGCAAAAAAAGGTGCTGCCGCTATTGCTGGAGTCACAGCCGCTGTAGCAGTCCTGAAAAAAGCGGTAGACCTGGTAAAGGTGGCAGTCGAGAGCTACGCAGATTATGAACAGTTGATCGGCGGCGTTGAGACCCTGTTTGGCGAGAGCGCGGAGGTTGTACAGGGCTATGCTGAACAGGCATACAAGACAGCCGGTATGTCTGCCAATGAATATATGCAGACCGTGACGGGTTTTGCCGCGTCCTTGATCAGCAGCTTATCCAAAGCAACTGATGATGCTGTTAAAGTTGACGTTGAGGCAACGAAAAAGGCGCTGGATCAGCAATACGATGCCAGGAAAGAAGCTTTGGACAGGGAGTATGACCAGCTTAATGAATCCCTCAGCGCACAGTATGAGGCGGCGAAAAAGGCATACGATCAGCAGTATGATGCGTTAAAAAGCAGATTTGACCAGGAATACAGCCTGGCCAAAAAAGCATTTGATAAGCAGTACCAGGCAGAAAAGGAAGCCCTGGATAAAGAGTACCAGGCCGCGAAGAAGGCGTATGAAAAAGAATACGAGGAAGTAAAAGAATCGTATGACAATCAATACGACGCAAAAAAGGAAGCTCTTGAAGCTGCCTATGAAGAAGTCGAAAAACAGCTTGATGATGAAATAACGGCTGTACAAAAATCCCAGGCAGACCGGCTGAAGGCTGTCCAGAAGGAGCAGGATCAGGAACTTAAGGCTTATCAGAAAGCGACGGAAGAAAAGCTCGCCCTGATAGACAAGGAATACAGGGAAAACCTTAAAATTGTCGATGCAGAAGAATACAGACGGCTACAGCTGATCGATGAGCAGATCGCGGCAATCAACGCAGAATCTGAAGCCGAAGAAAAAGCGGCAAAAGAAGCGGAGCAGGCCCAGCGGAAAGAAGAACTTAAAAAGGCCATCAATGCCGCGGAAACCGAGGAAGAGCGCGAAAAGGCAGTCGCAAAATACAACGACTATGTTGATAAGATTGAAAGAGAAAGACGCGAGGAAGAAAGAAAAGCCCAGATCGAGGCTCTGAAAGAACAGAAAGACAATATCAAGGAGCAGACGAAAGACCAACGCGAGGCATTAAAGGACAGGAAAGACGAAGAGACGAAGGCAACCAAGGATTCATCATCTGCGACAATAGAGGCTATGAAGGAATCCCACAAGGATCAGCTGGACGCCTTGAAAGAGTCACAGAAGCAGGAACTGGATGCGCTTAGGGAATCTAAGAAGGATCAGCTTAAGGCACTCAAAAAGGCGCAGCAGAACGAGCTGAAGCAGTTAAAGAAATCCCAGGATGAAACCCTGTCCAGTATGAAAGAGGCTGCGTCCTCACAACTGGATGCCATGAAAGAGTCCCAGTCTCATCAGCTGGAAGCACTGAGGGAATCCGGAGATGAACAGCTCTCTGAAATGAAGAACCAGCAGAGCGCAACCCTTGATGCTATGAAAGCATCGCAGAGCGAACAACTGAGCGCCATGAAAAGGGCAAATTCCACACGCCTTAAAGAACTGAAAGCCAGCCAGAAGAAAGAGCTTGCCGCACTGAAAGATAAAATCAAAGAAGAAAAGAAGCTCCTTAAAGACGAAGCCGGGTCCGTGACAAGCGGCGTATCGTTTACGGCAGAGGCGCAGAAAAAGGCTGCTGATCTGGCGGACATGGCAATCCGTGATATGTCTGACAATGCGAATAAGATGGGACGCTCGATTGAATCAATCCAAATCGCTTATCAGGGATTTGCCAAAGGGGAATTCAGGATGCTGGATAACCTCCAACTTGGGTACGCGGGTACTAGGTCTGAAATGGAACGTCTTCTCAAAGATGCCGAGGCCATCAAGGCCAAGCAGGGAGAGGTAGCCGAGTACAGTATAGACAGCTATGCGGACATCGTAGAGGCAATCCATGTAGTGCAGACTGAGATGGGGATAACCGGTACAACAGCGGAAGAGGCAGAACACACTATAAGCGGTTCCCTTGGGGCTGTCAAAGCGGCATGGCAAAATTTGATTGCAGGCTTGGGCCGCGAAGACGTAGACATAAGCGAGCTTATTGAAAATTTAAAAAAGAGCGTAAAAACATACATTGATAATCTTGTGCCTGTTGTCAAAAATATATTTGACAATGTGTGGAAGGCCATATTTAACACTGATAAGACCATAGAGGAAAGCCTGAAGCCCATTACTGATGTGCTTTATCCTATGGTGGATTTTATCAAAGGAGTATTCACGGACGCCTGGGCTGGTGTCACAGAGATATGGGATAAAGTCGTTTCGCCGGTATTGAAAACGCTGTCAGAAGATTTTAAATGGCTTTATGAGAATATCCTTACTCCTATCGGGGATTTTATTGGCGGCATTTTTACAAGCGTATGGGAAGGTATAACAAATTACTGGACGGAAAACGTATCTCCGGCTTTGGATGCTTTTTCTGGTAAATGGCAGGCTTTCCATGATGATATCCTTGTGCCTATTGCAAGCTGGCTTGGAGACAAATTCCTGAAAACATGGGAAGCTCTTTCAACCTTCTGGACGGACACTTTATCGCCGGAGATCGAAAATCTAAAGAATGCGTTTGATTCATGGTGGCATGATACGGCAGAGCCAATAGCGACAGAAATAAAAGATAACCTTCTTGGCGCTTTTAAGAATCTGGCTGACTACTGGACCAACAATATTAAGCCCAGAATCGATGAGCTTTCTGATAAATTCAACAGATTTTTGGAGGACGGAATAAAGCCTCTTGTACAGGAGATAAAGGACAACCTAATAACAAAATTCAAGGAGCTGAAGAATTACTGGACGGAACATATACAGCCCTCGTTAGAAACCCTCCAAGCCAAATTTGACAGCTTCATGACTAATATTGTTGTGCCGCTTACACAAAAGTTGTCTGATGGGCTGCTGGCTGTATTTAAAGACATCAAAGATTTTTGGACAGATACACTCATCCCAAAATTAACAGAACTCAGAGAAGCGTTCGGTGAATTTATAACAAAAATTTTTGACACGAATACTGAAATGGGCGATTTGGGGGATGAGTTTAAAGACGTTTGGGAAAACGTTCTGTCACCATTTGCCGATTTTGTAATTGACACTATTATAGTGGCTATAAATGGAATCGAAACCGCATTGGCAGGGACGATTGACTTTTTGACAAACGTCTTCCAGGGGGACTGGGAAGACGCTTGGGGAGTCATCGTGGATGGCTTTGAGCTTGTGTTCGGCCAGTTAGGAGAAATCGCCAAAAAACCGATTAACGCAGTGATCGGGTTCATCAACGACATGATCGAGCGTATAGAGACCGCCCTTAACTGGATCGTGGAAAAAATCAACAGCACACTTGGTATTCACCTGCCACCAATAGACGTTCCTATTGCTGGCCGGATTTTTAATGGCTTTGACTGGCAGGCAGATCTGCAGCCAGTAACACTGGGGAGAGTTAGCCTTTTGGCAGAAGGCGGAAAAGTCAAAGAGGGCGGATCCGCGATCGTTGGAGAGTACGAGCCGGAGTATCTTAAGGTCGTAAACGGCCAGGCGATTGTAAAGCCGCTTGGAACGGGGAGATTTAACAAAAACAATGAGGTCACCATAAACGTCTATTCGCAGCCCGGCCAGAGCGAAGAAGAAATAGCCAGGATGGTTGAGCGCAGGTTGACGGCATGGCAGTTACAGGAGGAGGCGGCGTTTGCATGAGTGAGTACTTTGTATTTGACGGTGTGGACAGCCGCTCTTTTTCTATCGCTGCGTTTGAAAGGAGCACGCATACAGGTCCGGCCAGAGTCTATAACAGCATAGATATCCCGGGAAAAAGCGGCAGTGTTCTTGTGGATGGCCGGAGACATCCGAACTTGTCACACTCTTATGGGTGCATCATTTACAAAAATTGCAGCCAAAACCTGGAAGGGTTTAGAGAATTCCTTTTGTCCAGATCGGGCTACTGCAGACTGGAAGACAGCATACATCCCGACGAATTTTATATGGCGTGTTACAGGGAGAGCTTTGAGCCGGTTTTGGACAGAGACAGAAGTATGTGCAAATTTCAGCTGGTGTTTGAACGGAAACCACAAAGATTTCTGAAGATCGGGGAACTGACAACGGTCCTCACCTCTACCGGGTCGATACATAACCCTACAAGATTTGCATCACAGCCGCTTTTGAGAATAAGGGGGAATGGCAAGGTCGGAATTGGCGAAAATGAGATCACCCTTACTGATAACACATCATATATTGACGTGGATTGCGAAATCATGGAAGCCTTTACAGGTACGACTTCCAAAAATGCGAATGTTTCCTTTTCTCAAAATGATTTTCCGGTTCTGCACGCAGGCGTGAACGGAATTACACTCGGCAGCGGAATCACGAATGTTGAAATAACACCACGATGGTACAGGATGTAATGGGGGTGACGGCATGATACCTATTTTGTTTGAACACGGTGAGACGGAGTTTAACAACAACGGAATTTGCCGTCTTGCCGATAGCATATCCTGCATCGCCACCGAGGCCTTAAATGGGGCGTATGAATGCGAGCTTCAATACCCAGTAACAGGCCGGCATTTTAAAGATATCACAGATGGCCGGATTATCTTTACAACTCATGATGATACGCACATCCCTCAGCCGTTTGAGATATATAAAAAGAGTGCCTCCATAAATGGTGTTGTCACATTTAATGCCCGCCATGTCAGCTACAGGCTGAGCAATGTTGTATTGGAGCCGTTTTCCAGCGGCTCTATTGCAGGTGTTATGGCTGTGCTTAACACTCATAGCATCAACGACAATCCATTTACCTTTTCCACCACAGTAAACGGGCAGACAGAATTTAAACTTGAAACACCGGCAAGCTGTAAATCTGTTCTGGGCGGCATGAAAGGATCCATATTAGATCAATACGGCGGTGAGTATGAGTGGGACAGATGGGCCGTAAAGCTGCACTCCAAAAGAGGTAGAGACACATCGATTACGCTGCGGTACGGTAAAAACATCACAGATATTCAATATGACTTTGATTCCAGTAGTGTTTTTACCGCAGCCGTACCATACTGGCGGCGCAGTGATGGAACACTTAAGATGCTACCGCAAAAAATAGTAGCATTTAATGCCTGGGATTTTGACAGCGATGATGATGAATACCTAAAAAAGGCTGTCGCTTTGGATTTCAGCAGTGAATTTGAGGAAGAGCCAACAAACGAGGCGTTGTATGAGCTCACAAAGCAGGCCTTGATAGATGCGAATATTCCCAAGCAAAACATAAAGGTAAACTTTTTTGAACTGTGGAACACAAAGGAATATGAAAAGTTCTCATCCCTTCAAAGAGTGTATCTTGGAGATTCCGTCAATATCGTTTACACAGACCTTGGCATAAGCACTACGTTGAGGGCTGTAAAGGTCGTATATGACGCTTTGCTCGACAGATATAACTCCATAGAGCTTGGGCGCTTGAATGCTTCTTTCGGTTCAACGCTTAAAGAAGCGTTTCAAGAAGTCGTCAAACAGTACGCGCCATCCAAAACAGCAATGGAGCAGGCAATAGATCACGCGACAAGTCTGATAACAGGAGGCACTGGCGGCCATTTTGTCATTGGGCTTAATGCTGATGGAAAGCCGAACGAGGCTTTTTGGATGGATACCGACAATGTAAACACTGCGGTAAATGTGCTGCGGATAAATTATCAAGGTATCGGTTTTTCTTCACACGGCGTTGAAGGGCCGTATACAACAGCCTGGACGCTCGATGGTCATTTCGTTGCTGATTTTATTACCGCTGGAAATTTAAACGCAACGCTTCTCACGGTCGGTATTATTGCAGATGCTCTCAGAAAGAACTCCTGGGATCTGGAAAGCGGGATGCTGATTACGACACTTGCTTTAATCGGAGGATTGCATGTTAACGCAACATCTATTTACAGTGGAGATCATAGCAGTTTGAATTCCACAGAGCCAGGGTTTTACCTTGGGTCAGACGGAACGTTTTCTTTTGGTAATGACTCACAGTACATAAAGTTCTCTTTAGTACAGGACGAAGGATCCGGCAGTGAGTTTGGGAGCGAAGTGCAGGATGAGTTTGAGCACTATAAGCTCGAAATGAGATTAGACAGCCTCCTGATAGGGCCAAGCCAAAAGCCTATAACAGACACAACATTTACGGACATAGATAACAATATCACTGATGCCGGGAGAACTGCTACAAATTATATTTACTACAGCGCCAATGACGGTGTAGTTGTTTCCCAGACCGGGACGGCAACCGGAAGCAACGAAAAGCCGTATAATACGCAGATTTTGGACGGGGGCATAAATTTCCGTAAGAGAGACAAAAACCTTGCTTCCATGACAGGCGATGATCTGACATTTTATCGAGGTACGACCGGGAAAAAAGCCTCACAGTATGGTGCGACTGATCTTGTGTTCTATAAACCGGATGGAGAAACAGAAGCAGCAAAATTCGGGGCAAACGGCCTGGAGGTTGATGCCGGTGTGATTGGCGGGTTTCAAGTCGACAGCACGGCTTTGCAAAGCTATCTTAAAACGCCTGAAGGCACTGAGTACACTGTAATCATCAGGAAATTATCCAGCGCACTGACAAACATAATTGAAATTAAGCGAAAATTCCCTAATCTTCCAGAAGAGACCATATATTCTGTGCGAAGCGACGGAAAAACAATAGCACACACTGCTGTGGAGTTTGGAAGCGGGGCACATTATTTGAATATTGATGCAGGCTCTCCTGGCTCGAGTTCCATGAATATTGGATCCGTTAATACTGACGGTACTGGAACAAGATTTCGGAATATCCAGTATACCAGCGTGGGAAATGTTGCAAGATTATATGCAGCTAGTGCTGGATCTTACTTAGATTTATATGCGGAGTCGTCGTCCTCGAAACGATACAAAGACCACGTGGGGGAAATGACAGCTGAGTACGCACGCCAGATCCTTGACATTGTGCCAGTGATCTTCAGGTACAAAGATGGATATTTAACAAGCGGTGATGAGTGCGAGGGAAAAGAAATCCCTGGCTTTTATGCAGAAGACGTCGAGAGCCATTTCCCGATGGGTGTATATCACAACGAGGATGGATCTGTAGAAAACTGGAAACCGGAAAGAATGATTCCGTTAATGCTCAAAGTGATTCAGGATCAAGAAAAAGAAATATCATACATAAAAAAAGAAATCGCAGAAATCAAAGAAATGCTAAAGAAGGGGGTGGCGTTAGGGTGATCCAGCATCAAAGATACCTGGACATGTATCCGGGGGCGCGTGTCCCCGAACATATTCATTTATCGCAATATGACAGCGACTTTACACTTGTGTTTACGTTGTTTTCCTCTGCGGGAAACTTTACCATCCAATCAGGAACAACGGTAACCGTTAGGGGGACAAAAAAGGACGGAAAAGGTTTTTCGGCTACGGCATCTATCTCCGATAATGTTGTGACGGTGACTGGCGATCAGCAAATGACGGCTGTGCCTGGTAAACAGGTTTTTGAACTGACATTGTTGAAAAGCAACAAGGAACTAAATACAGCAAATTTTGTCTTGGACGTTGAACCGGCTGCCCTGGATCGTGATACGATAGTATCAGAGTCAAAAATAATGGAGCTTCTGGACGTGACAGATCAGGCAGATGACATTATTGCGGCGGCTCAGCTTGTCCGGGAGACTGTCGAAAGTCTAGGCTTTTCTGATCCAAACAGTGATGGGAACATCGTGATAACAATGGGGGTTGAGTCATGACAATAGATTTGATGAAAAACATCGCTTTCCCATTGGTGCTTGGCAGGCAGGGAGAAGGCGGCGTAACCAATATTGTATTTGATTTTAGCGGCCTGCGGCAGGCATACGGTGATGGCTCCCTGTATCTTGTGCTCAAAAGGCAGGGAGAGATTTTCCCTGTTGCGTTGGATGTGTCCGGTGATTTGGCAACATGGACGGTTTCCAATGTTGAAACGGATGTGCCAGGAAAAGGGGAAGCACAGCTCAGTTATATGGTTGCTGGGAAAATAAAAAAGACCATTATCTATAAAACCATTGTGCTCCCATCTCTGATGGCATCCGGGCCCGCTCCGGATCCTTATAACAATTGGCTGGATACACTCGGGGCCATGGGTGGGCAAATAGCAGCGGACAAGGCCAGCGCCCAGGAAGCGATTGCGGCGGATAAAACAGAGGCGTTGTCTGCAATCGAAACAAACAAGATGGATGCCCTGGGTGATATCGCGGGTGCAAAAGGTGGAGCACTTGAAGATATAACCGCTTCACAGGTAAATGCTGTACAGGCTGTCACTGACGCAAAAGACACGGCCATAGGAAGGATCCGGGAGGAGGCGTCGGTGGCAAGGCAATATGCGGAAGCAGCTGAAGCTTCCGCCGGAAACGCCAGTCAATCAGCGCAGGACGCTGAAGAATACGCAAGGCAGGCTCAAAGCTATGCCGAAAACTTACACTTTACCGAAAGCAACACCGGTGATGTTGTGATTTCTATAGGAGAATGACATGGCAAACAAACCTTTACATTCATTGACTTTCCCGGGGATGCCTGATAAATATGTCGTTCCTGACATTACAAGCATCGCTCCCGCATATAGCGCCAGCTCAACGTATGTCGTTGGAGACCTGGTGAGCTATGACAATAAGATTTGGAAATGTACGACAGCCATTACACAAGCAGAAGCCTGGACGGCTGGCCACTGGACACAGACAAACATGGCTGAGAGCGCAGCCACAGATAAGACCTTGACCTTGCCTGACAAGGCAGCGGACGCCAAGGAGGTAGGAGATCAGATTGCTGACTTAAAGGAAGATTTAAATTATAGTATAAATGAAAACATTTCAGTTAATAGTAAGTTTCTAAATGCGCTCAACGCTAGTTGTCAATATTTGGACTTTGATAATAGAAAGAGTGGGAGAAAATGGAGTTTACAGAATAATAGGCCAATACTTTTAGATGATAGTAGTTTCGAATATTATGAACCAATTTATCTGAGAAAAGGTATATATCGAGGAAAATATTTAACGATTGGAAATAGCATAATATGGCCAATAGGTGAAATGCCTGTTTATTTTAACGCCTATATTGCTTCTACGTCAACTTCTGTTATTAATTTAGAGTTTGAACTGAGATCGAATTGTATAGTATATATATCAAGAAGATCAAATTGGACAGAAAGTATGATTTCTGATTCAACTATCGAACAATACGCATATGGCGTTTATGAAAGTAATATTCCGAGTGTTGATAGTTCTCTTACCTTATCTGGCGAAGCTGCTGATGCAAATATAACAGGTAGCAAAATAACCAGTATAAGAGAAAAAGTAGATAATCATTTTGGTGACATAAATATTTTTGAAGACAACTATATTAACTGCGCAATTGATACATCTGCTTTGAAAATTTCTTCATCCCCAAATAACTTATCTATTTACTTTCCTGTAGAAATTGCAGATAGGTATACAGTAATAAAACCATTTGAAACATCTCAATTTAAAATATGTTTCACAGATGACGTTCCTAGAGCAGGAACAACAATAACTAATTACTTTAATATAGCATCCGCAAAAACAATTTATAGTTTCGAATCGCCGATAACCGGATATTGTGTAGTATGGTTATATAACATACAAGACGATGAAGAATTGGATTTAGATACTTTTAAGAGTGGCGTATTTGCGTATAAAGGAGAATATAACGCTTCACTAAATCCAAATAGCACTGTAATGAAAAATGTATATGACGAGAATACTGTACGTCAGGAAGAATACAACGAATATTACACCATTGTAAAAAATCCATCCGGAAGCGTTCAGTACACAGATTACCCAATACAGATAAAAGTGAATTTTCCAAAAGGTGAATGCTTAACGGATAAATGTATAAAAGTATTAAGAAATGCATCAGAAATTCCATTTCAGTTTGAGGGCGTTCGCGATCAAAATTATTTATACAATACATCTTTAACATATTGGCCTGATGGAAGCATAAAGGCCGGTACGTTATGGATTTATGACACTATACTAGGAAATTCGTTCAACGAATACACTGTAAGGGTATATTACTGTCCGCAGTCAACAAACTATGAAAAGACTGTTGAAGTTAAAGGAACAACGTTCGAGCAACAGTTTGATGTGTTATTTGGAAATAATACCTTGCACTTTAATGGAATAACATCTTTATCAGGTAAAAGACAAAAGGGTCTTAATACTGATGACAATTGGAGAGAAGAAGATGTTTACATTATAAGTGATCAACAAAAGTACTACCGAAACGAGACTTTAGACTCTATTGAAGAACATGGAAACGGCGTAGTTTTTGTTGATATAATTTACAAATATCACAACGACAAGTTTACGTATAAAAGAACTTATAGAGTGTTCAAAAACCAAATACACATGCAGTGGGTTGTCAGAACCGTTTCTGTGATGAGTAACGTCTCAAGAATGGTTATGCAACATTGTATAGGAACTAATGATATCATCGAATATACCGAAACACCATATAGAAGCATTAAATATAACTATAATAGCAATACTTGTACTGCAAGTATAATTTATGCAAACGGCAACATTCCTAGGAGTGATACATATAATACGATACCTTTATTTGCCACAACAGGTGTACTTGGATACTCATCGTCTTTAAACGCGCTTCGAATTTATGCCGGATGGAATAACACAACTGTGATTGATATTCCGAAGGATTTTGTCTTTACGGCGGGAGCAATAGTTACATTGAATGCAGATAATTATGAACATTTTAGACATTTCAATCCATTAGTAAGCTTTGCGACAAAAACAACCATAGAAGAGTCGTTGAATAAAATCAAAGGCATTTTGTCGTGGCACGGAATTAATATATCAAAATATATTGTTGAGCATTATGCGGATACAAACAAAGGGATGTATTTATGGGCAGATTATTTCCTTTATAAAAACGGTTCTCCTGGGTATAAATTAAACATAGTAAGCCAAAAATTTAAAGATAAAATAACATCACTTGGTGTTGATTCTAATAGCGGTATGTATAACAAATGGAATGATGCATCTTTTGGAATGGAATTTATGGGGAGGCTATTCCCGTTAGCGTATTGTTATTATTTAGAATATGAATCAAAAAATGATACAGAAGAGACGCTATGGTATAAAAACTTAATCACTGCTTCGGGTGATACTGTTGTCAGAATATTTAACGAAAACCAAGATATTCCGTTACAGGGCACAAGTTCCCCAAACAATAATGCTAGGGCTTCGGCATTGCATCTGTTAGCTTTGGCGCAAGTATTAAACGAAGATAGTGATTATAGGAGCACATATAACAACTTATCGTCAGTAATAGATGCCAATTCGGCGTTAAATACTATGTTACCAGAGGGTAATTTAAGCACGACACGATATAATCATTATCAGTCTTTTGCACAATATGAATACATACAAGCAAACTTGCTTTTACCAACCGAATCAACAGTATTTAGAAACTACGACAATTTTATTATTGACGCAACGGAACCAACTGGGCAAATAAAAGATCAAATTTATTGCCCATCAACTGCAAGACGGGGGCTATCATCAACTTATGCTTATTTTATCGGTTCGTTAGTAAAAACCGGTGAATACCAAAATATAGCGTTTGCAGAGCAGCTACTTGAATGGCTTGTGAAATTTGATAAATTAAATGGCGGAGAGCAGTTCCCTGTAGATAATTATCCAAATTTATATACAGGGACACAAGACGCAAGCGTTGTTGTATTTGAAATTGGAGCATTATGCGAAGCTTTGTTCTTGTGAAATTGTATAATACTCTGCGTCTTGAGTAACTAACTAATTTAAAGCAGGCTTTATAGCAAATGGATGTGGCTGCAAAAAATGCGGTGATCTATGAGTTAAACCTTCGCCCGTGCGTTTATAAACATTAATGGCTGTGTATTGACACGTAAAAATATAAACAAAGTATTTGGACTGAATTGGAGGATAAGGCATGAGTTTTGTTAGCCAATCAGGTAAAGATATGGCAGAAATGTTCGAAATAGAGAGACAGTATCAAATGAAGAAAAGACTAGCTGAAGCTATGCTAAATTCTAATGTTAATAAAAAAGAACTCATGCAAGAGGATTATACGCTTCTATTAGCAGTATATATTTTTTGTCATACTACTAATGATACAAAATAAAAGCAGGCAGAAAGAGGTGGAAAAATGATTGGAGACCGTATTGATCAGTTAACGCAAGAACTACAGGAAGTGGAGAATCCGTGTTGCGATTGTAAAGAAAGCGGAATGTCTACGACCTGCCGATGCAATGATAAAATAAAGTATGACGTATGGTTGGCTAAGGAGAAAATCGTAAATGTGCAAATACTGCAACCGAAAGCCAGTCTTTGATTCAACTGGACATTATGAACTGTGGAGTAATAAAGAAACTGTAGCCACGGGAGCATATAGTTCTTTGGCTATAGGCGTTGACGCTTCTGGCAAACTTATAATGATTGGTGGTGGAGATGATGATACAGAGCCATACTACCCAAAGTATTGTCCCGAATGTGGTAGGAAACTAAACTGAGTAATAGGATTTAAGCACAACCTTTCACTGAACTACATAAAATCATAAAGGGGAGTGATGCATATGAAAGTAACAGATTCAATCAATTTTATATTTGGCGGCTTAATTGCCGCCATGACCTACATTTTTGGTGATCACTGGGTTTTGTTTGCGATTTTCCTGCTGTTTAACGTTGCCGATTGGATAACCGGCTGGATGAAGTCCCGATTTAACGGCAAGGAAAATTCTGTCAAGGGATGGACTGGGGTAGCAAAGAAGCTTGGATACTGGCTGATGATTTTCCTCGGCTTTGCGCTTGGCTACTGGTTTATTGCCATGGGGAGCCTGATCGGGAAGGACTTCACTCCTTGCCTTTTTATCGGGTGGTTTGTGCTTGCATCACTTACAGTAAATGAATTTCGCAGCATCCTGGAGAATTTTGTTGAAGCTGGGTATGAGGTTCCACAGATCCTTGTGAAAGGTCTGGAAGTGGCAAATAAATTGGCGAATGACGGAGCACCACAGATTGAAAATGAGGAAGTGAATAAAGAATGAAAAACGAATTCATTGAGAAAATCGCTCCACTTATCAAAAAGTATGGAAAAGATTATGATATTCTTTGCAGTTCTGCAGTGATCGCCCAGGCCTGCCTGGAATCTGGTTATGGTGAGTCAGTACTTTCAAGCAAGTACCATAATTATTTTGGCCTTAAGTGCGGGACAGCGTGGCGTGGAAAAAGTGTCAGGATGCGGACCGCAGAAGATTATGAATCTGGCATGTCATATATTGCTGACAATTTCCGGGCATATGACTCGATGGAGGACGGTGTTAAAGGCTATTTTGAGTTTCTGCAGCTTAAACGGTATGAAAACCTGAAAGGCATTAAACACCCGCGCACATATCTGGAGCTCATCGCAGCAGATGGTTACGCGACGGATCGGAGCTATGTGCGGAAATGCATGGATATCGTGGAAAGGTACAATTTGCGGCAGTATGATAGCGACAGCCAGGCTGTGGAGCAGGCGAAAGGCGTGACGGCTCAGGATGCCCTGGATGTGATGCGCAGCTGGCTCGGATATAATGAACACGATGGATCCCACATGGCGATTGTAGACCTGTATAATAGTTACAGGCCGCTTGCGAGAGGGGTCCACCTGACATATAATGATAGTTGGTGCGATGCTACCGTATCGGCCTGTTTTATCGAGCTGGGAGCCGTGCAGCTGATCGGAGGGACGGAATGTGGCGTCGAGAAACACATTCAGCTTTTCAAAGCCTCCGGTATCTGGGTTGAGGACGGAACCATCACGCCTCAGCCGGGGGATATCATCTGTTATAACTGGGACGATGACACGCAACCGAATGATGGATGGGCTGATCACATCGGCATGGTGGAGGCCGTCAACGGCAGGCAGATCACGGTCATCGAGGGCAATTGTGACCACGCTGTGAGACGCAGGATACTGCCGGTAGGAGCCGGTAACATCCGGGGATATGCAAGACCGAGATACAGCCCTGGAACCAATGATGTAAGCGGCAGCGGAAAAGAAGAGCCAACAAAACCCGCAGAGCCGCAGAATCAAGGAGTGCCATCAAAAGAACCGAAATGGGTCGGCAAAGTTACAGCCGATATACTCAATGTTCGCACCTGGGCCGGGGTGAATTTCCCAAATATCAGAAAATGGCCGCAGCTTTCTTTTGGAAATATGGTTGACGTGTGTGACACGGTAAAAGCTGCCGATGGATCCGACTGGTACTATGTCAGGATTGCCGGAGTAATTTTCGGGTTTGTCTCGGCTGAATATATTGCTAAAGCATAAAAAATACGTTATACTTGATATGGTGCAGGTCTAGGAGGACGCTCTGAAATCCGGATATCTCTGCCGGTTGGTCTGCACTATCTATACAGAGATTCGTGCAAAAGGGAGGCGCAAAAAATGGAAAAAAACACATTGGATGAAGGCAAACATCAAGACGAAGGTAATCTTCAGATCCCGTATTTTGTCCATGAAGCAGAAGTAGCCAGGCTTGAACGCATAATCAAGCGACTTTTTATTCTGTGCTTGGTAATATTTGGGGCTTTAGTGGTTACAAATGCTGGGTGGATCCTTTATGAATCTCAATTTGAGGATACTGTTGTCACACAGGATGTTGACACTGGAGACGGTGAAGCTATTGTGAGCGGAACAGGAGACGTAAATTATGGCTCGGATACGGCAGACAGTCAAGACGCGTCGCCGGAAGACGGGCGGTAATTCCGGGTATGTAAAATGCCACATCTGCGGAGGTACCGGCCGGCAGAAGGCACCAGGGAAAAAGAAAAAATGAAAGAGTATAAAAACTCTGAAATAATTAACCTGATGGTTAATACCAGTTAGTACCTCAAAATCCTATAAAAATTCGACCGTGATATTACGGTCTTTATCAAATCTTATTTCTTTGATGATCTGCCGCCAGAAGGCCCGGCGCTCCTCCCGTTCCCATGTCCAGTATTTGTCTTTAAGGTCAGGCGTAAACAGAGTCAGGATTTTGCTGTAATCCTTCTGTGGCTCCGCCTTTACTTCTTCAAGTGCCTCCAGCTCTTTCATGTATTCGGCTTTATCTTTTTTATATTCGTCCAGGTTTATTTCTTCTGCGATGTACAAATCTTTTAATCTGTCGATTTTGCGCTTTATCGCGGCGATCCTTTTAGATGGATCCGGCCTGGTTTCCGCTTCTACTGCAAACTGTTTCCTTTTTTCTTCGATCATCGTGGGGATACTATCTAAAAGTGTACGTTCCAATTGCTTCTCGGAAAGTGATTTTCCGTTTGGACAAACTGCCTTTGTCCGGTTATATCTCATCTTGCATCTGTAAAACTGATATTTTTTGCCTTTTGTCGACCGTGTGGCAGCCACTAACCTGCAGCCACAGTTATCGCAAAACAGTATTCCAGCGAAAACATACGTGGTTTTTGCGCTGCATTTTATGTCGCTTTTAATTCCGCGCTGCACACTGTTCCACAAATCCTGGTCTATAATCGGTTGGCAGTACGCCTGATTATTTCCTCGCATTCCGATATATATTTTGTTTGTTAGTGTATTTTTAAGTGCCTTTCGCGAGACACTATATCCATGCTGATTGGACGCATAACGCATGGTTTCAGTGATGCTTCCTGTATTGACGAAATGCCTGAAAATATCAACAACATTTTGCGCGTTTTCATCAGGCACAAGTATCTTATCCTTTGCTGTGTATCCGTATGGCAGTCTTCCCCCAAGCACCTCACCTTTGCTTCTTTTGTAATCGAATACCTGTCGAATGCGCTGGCCGGTGTTCTCTGCCTCAAACTGTGCAATTGACATCATTTGATTGATGATCAGGCGGCCCTGCGCCGTGGAACTGTCATAGATTGGCTCCCAGATGGCCAACCAGTTACACCCACATTTGTCGAGCAGCTCCTGAGTATTGATGTAGTGGCGGATGGATCGGAACCATCTGTCTATTTTACAGAAGATTATTTTATCAATACCTCCTGCTTTTACATCGTCCAGCAATTTCTGAAGCTGGTCGCGTTCTATCTTTGTTCCTGATATCCCATCATCAATATACTCACCAACATTTACATGGTCATCTCTTTCGTTTATGTATTCTCTAAGGGCTGAAACTTGTGCGGCTATGCTATCGCCTTCTTTTTTCTGCTTTTCAGTTGAAACTCTGGCATAAATTGCTGTTCTTATCATTGCTTTATTCTCTCATATAAAAAAACTTCTTTTTTCGCTATTGTTGTGCTATTATAAATCCATGGTGCTTACGCTCTTGCGACAGCAAGGCCGGAACATAGTGTAAATGGATAACACGTCGGTTACTGTCAGACCGGAGATTATGGTTCGAGCCCATATGTTCTTGTTTTTGTAGCTTTCCCGCTAAGCCGGTGCGGGGACGCTGCCACTTTTTTAATCCTCCTTTCTTACGTTTGCGCGGTGAAGCCATAACCACCGCGCAAACATGAGATCCATTTTTTTCAGCAGGGAGCCACCGTCAGTAAATGACGGTGGCTTTTTTTTTCACTTAAACTCACTTAAAGTTAATTAAACTCACTTAAAGTTAATTCAGTAATTCTGTTTCCATCCCAGGAAGATGAATAACGAATTCATACGCTGTCTCGGTTCTAAAGTAAGGAGACATGGAAATAATAACATCGTCCATGCTTTTGATCTCGAATCCCAAAGCGAAATCGATATTTCCTCCAGAGCGGACCGCTGTATATCCATTGTTAAGGTCATCAATGCCAGATCCAATCAAAGTATAAGTTTGAGCAGAAACATTGTTTTGAAAAGCCCTTATCGTGGCTCCGCCACAAGCGTTACTCTCTTTACCGGATTCATTCAGATAGTTGAAGTGCACTACCAGGAAATCAGTGCCGTTAGACTGGTAAATTTCGCTTCTCAAATACTTATATGTGAATCCGTCTGTTTCAAAGATATACTCTCCTGTATCCTCGGACGCTTCTGGATCAGACGAAGGCCCAGCCTCTTCCCCTTCCTGATCTTCTGTGCCTTCATACTGAGCCTTCAATTCGTTATATTTTTTCTTCAACTTTTTGTATTTGCTCTTCAGCTCGTTATAATCTTCCAGAAGTATTTCATAATCCTCCGCACCTGATTTTTTTCGCCGCGCAGGCCGTGGCCTGTTGAGTACAGATTCATAGCGCAACGAATTGAAATACATCATAATGGGAGCCCCTGCCGCCACATCATACCCAAGGGAACTTATTAAGGCATGATTAGAAGCCGAAATTGACAAATCAAAGAAGGAACTGATTTTCTCCGCGCTGTTAAGCCGACGTTCTATGATAACCGCCGGTGGAGCAAGTATGTTAGATGCAAAGGCGTCAGCCTTGTCTTCATCTCCTGTATCCAGGACATAGTGGCCTAACTCATGCATGAGGCTAAAGCGGATCCTCCGGGGGCTGTTTTTATGGTTATAGCAAATCATCATGTCGCCACAGGCGGTAAACGCATCACTGGAATATAAACATAAACGTTTATACTCATCGTGACTTTCTGCGAGATCCCCATAGCTCACCAAAGTAAAACCAAGAGCCTTGACAACAGCACAACAGTCAATCGGGAAATCCCTGATATTACACTTTTGGTAAATCTCTGCAATTTCGGACTCGTACAATGCCTTCTCCCTCTGTTGTCAATTCTGCTGCTGATGCTTTTCTTTCCATCGCCTTGTGATACTGAGGATCTCTTCTTTGTCATCCTGTGACAAATCCCTCCCGTTTCTGGCTACCAACTGCCCCGATCCACGATCCAGCGTGAGCTCCACAACCTTGCTGCTTTCGACTACTTCCGTGCATCGCGCGTATTCTTTATCTATTACAACATCAACAAGATCTGAACCATAGCAATCCAACCCTCGATACTTACCGATCATGTCTTGTTCTTTTGTGGAAACGCGAAATGAGTGAAGCACTTCTTTGTCATCTGTAAGACACAACAAATAATCAATAGATACATTAAAAAGCTCCGATACCTTTTTAAGAAAAGAATGTCCGGGCTCCCTGTCTCCATCCTCATAATGTTTGAGGGTTGTGACTGGAACGCCGATTTTTTCTGCAAAGGCTACTCGAGTGGAATAACCATTTTCAATTCTTAACTCAGTTAGCCTTTCTGCGAATGTCAAATTTCTCACCTCCTTTCTTGTTGCATTCCAATTTTAACAGATTAAAAAAGCAGCGTCAATAACAAACAATCCAATATGGGAAAAATAAGTGCGAAAAAGTATTGACAAAAGCCCGCAGAGGGATTATTATGGGATCAAACAGCCCGATATGGGTAGAAGGAGGTGATGAAATGTTAAACAATATAGAGGCTGAAAGAGCCAGAAATCAGTTAACCCAAGAAAAGTTTGCTGAGAAATTCGGAATAACTCCGAAGACTTACAGGAATTGGGTACAGGAAGAAACGGATATTCCTTCTTCGGCTTTGATTAGGATGTCTCGTTTCTTCGGGGTATCAATGGATTATCTCTTAGAAGGAGCATCCGTATCTTCCATATGACAAAAAAATGCCCACCAGGAAAGACTGGACGATCGACTCCTGGCAGGCAATGACGAGTTAACGCCGTGACCATCATACCACGGCGGGAAAGGACGGTCAAGTGAAACTGAAGTTTATGACAAACGGCGAATCGATGGCCGGATCTTTTAAAGGGAGATTCGGCGGTATCGAAACAATCGCCGGCAAAGCACTCGAAAAGTCAGCCGATGCTTTTGTAGCGGGCATGATGATTAAAGAGGGCGGCTTTGTAGGGATTTGTGCTGTATCGTGCCTTGCTTTCCTTAAGTGGGCACTTACGTACACAGAACGGGAGGAATTGTGATGAAACCATTGCAGATCGAGTTCATCAACAGACCGAACCCGGACAGGCTTTTCAAGGCCTGGGCAAACATCGAGTGTGAGAAGCTGGGAGTTAAAATCTCCGGTGAGCTCGATGAAGAAAAAGAATTTGATGGCAAAACGGCAATGGCCGTACCGGCATGAGAAAAAGGAGGTCCACATGAAACTGACACAAAATGTAACAATTGAGGATGACACAAGCATTAGCCGTGCAGATGTTTCTGCAGAAGAAATGAAAAAGCGCATCCGGGCCGCATGGCGCAAGGAAAAGCGCAGCTATGATATTTATATCCAGTTGTGCAATCAGGGATCAGTTGGGAGCCGGTACTCATGGCTCATGATGGCACATGAGGCACTGGTCCGCGAGATGACGATCCGGGCTCTTATGGTAGACCTGGGAATTACAGAAAGCGAGATACGGGCATTATGAACTCCATAATCTGCGAATTCACGGTCACGCAGCTGGAGGTGATCGAAAACGCCATCGGGCAGGCGCTTTGCCACGAAAACGGTGACCGTAAAAAGATCCTCTCCGACACCTGGAATGCCGTGAGGTATCAAAGGGCTTACGGACGGATGAAAAAAGCGCCCCTGAACGGTGTCGCAACCGGGAGCGCTTTAAGGTGAGTGCATGGGAAAACACTCATCCTCCATTTTAAGCACAGAGAGGCGAAATGTCAATGGAAGCCTACACTATAATAGATACGGCAGACCGGCAGAACTGGCTGAGCGCCAGGACCAAGGGTATCGGTGGTTCCGATGCCGCCTCCATTGTAGGGCTGTCGCCGTTTAAGACAAACGTGCAGCTCTTCGAGGAGAAGACAGGGGAAAGGAAACCCGAAGATATATCGGATAAACCGTACGTTGCTTACGGCACTGCCGCGGAACCGCTGATCAGGGAGCTGTTCCGGCTGGACTATCCCGAGTACCAGGTTGATTACCACGAAAACCGCATCCTGCGGAGCACAAGGTACCCATTCATGCAGGCCTCCCTTGATGGGGAGCTGACAGACCTTGACGGGCGCAGGGGGATATTGGAAATCAAGACATCAAACATGATGGGGCAGCTCTCATGGAAAAAATGGGAGGACAGAATTCCAGATAACTACTACTGCCAAATTATGCATTACTTCCTGGTGACAGGATATGATTTCGCGGTTCTCAGAGCACATCTGGTTTTTACCAGCGGAAGGGACATCCGCACTTCTGTCCGGCATTACTTTATAGAGAGGTCGGAGGTGGAAGAGGATCTGACATATTTAGCGGAGAAAGAGCAGGAGTTCTGGGAGAGGATCCAGACGGGGCGAAAGCCTCCGCTGCTGCTGCCGTCACTGTAAGGGGGAAGAAATGGAATTTCAGATAATGAATCCGCAGGAGATCGCGGCACTGCCGCAGGTCCGGTGGAATTTCGACGAAATCAAACGCTATGCCGTCGAGAAAGCCGACGAGTATAAAGGCATAGCATACACAGAAGACGATGCCGCGGCGATGAAGTCGGACCGCGCGGACATCAACAGATTTATAAAGGCCATTGAGGCGGAGCGGATTAAGAAGAAAAAAGAATACCTTGAGCCTTACAACGTTTTCGAGGCTCAGGTGAAAGAGGTTCTGCAGCCGCTCAGGGAGGCGGAAGGTGTGATCGCCAGAGGCCTCAAGGAGATCGACGACAAGTGGAGAGCTGAGCGCAAGGAAAAGGTCAGGGAGATCTATAACAAGGTCATCGGAGATCTTGGGGAAATCGCTCCGTTTGACACTATCGACGATGAGAGCTTCTACAGAAAATCGATATCCTTGAAGGCCATAGAGGAGAGCCTGAAAAACCTGTTTAACCGGATCAAGGCAGACCTGACAGAGATCAAAGCCCTGCCGGAGAAGTATCAGGCGGCAGCTCTCAGGGCCTACAAGGCAAGCGGTAACAATCTTTCTTCCGCACTGTCGGAGGTGAGGCGCATCCAGCAGGATGAGGAGATCATAGAGGAGCGCAAGCGCAAAGCGGCAGAGAAAGAGGCAAAGACGAAGGCACTCACAGACCAGCTTTATAAAGAATCCGGGATTGAAGAACAGAAAGCAGAGCCAACTACCCTGCCGGACGCAGAACCCGTCATGAAGCTGGACTTCAGAGTCTATGGAACCCGTGAACAAATTCTGGCGCTAAGGGACTTTATGATTGCGACGGATCTCAAGTTTGAAAGGATAGGTGATAAGTAAATGGCAGTACAGAATCATCTTGCTGCAAAAACGGAAAGCAGCTTATCCGCGTACCTCGCAAAGGATGCGGTAAAAAACCAGATCAACCAGATCGTCGGAGGAAAAGACGGGCCGAGATTCATTTCTTCCCTGGTATCAGCGGTACAGACAAATCCGCAACTCCAGGAGTGCACGAAACCCAGCCTTCTGTCGGCGGCGCTGCTTGGGCACTCGCTGAACCTGTCACCTTCGCCGCAGCTCGGGCAGTACTACATGGTGCCCTTTAACAACAAAAAGAAGGGAACTGTAGAAGCACAGTTTATTCTTGGGGTTAAAGGTTTAATCCAACTTGCGATCCGCTCCGGGTACTACAAAAAGCTGAACGCCCTGGCACTCAAAGAGGGTGAACTGATCCGGTACGATCCGCTGGAAGAGGAGATTGAGGTCAGACTGATCGAGGACGAAGAGGAGCGGGAAAAGGCACCGACTACCGGCTACTTTGCAATGTTTGAGTATTCGAATGGATTTAAGAAAACATTGTATTGGAGCAAAGCGAAGATGATCTCCCACGCCGACAGGTACTCTCAGGCATTTTCGGCAAACGCGACAACAGGGAGATATCCGAAGGTTTCTTATGCTGACTACGAGGCTGGCAATGTGCCGAAGGGCGACGAGTGGCTTTATAGTTCCTTCTGGTACAAAGATTTCGACGCCATGGCGATCAAGACCATGCTCAGGCAGATCATTAGCAAATGGGGCATCATGAGCATTGACATGCAGGACGCCATACAGAAGGACATGGCAGTGATCCGCGAGGACTTGCAACCGGATTACGTCGAAGAGGCCGCACCGGCCGCAGAAACCACAGCGGAGCCGACCAGCGTACCAGACCAGGTTGTTGTCGACCAGACAATCGTGATTGACCAGCCGGCGCAGGAACAGAAGCAGGAAGCTGTGCAGAATCCTGCGAAATCGCTGGAAGATGAGTTTTTCGGATGATCGGAAGGAGCGAGGGAGGTGCTGAAATGACTTGATTGAAAATGATGATGTATTCATTTTGAGGGCAAGGATCTGCAAACGCTGCGGAAGAATCTTGACAAAAGCGGAATCCGTAGAGCGGGGCATGGGATGCCAGTGTGCCAAGAAAGAAAAGAAAGCAGAAATGGAAAAGGCACCGATCTCTGGCCAGGTAGATTTTTTTGAATGGTTAAGAAGCAATGAAGGAAGTTAAATTTACCGTTCCGGGAAAGCCCATGGGTAAACAGCGGGCAAGAACATTCTGGAACGAGAAATTGGGAAGAATGCAGTCGATCACGCCGAAAGAAACGGCGAGCTACGAAGGGGACATAAAGATCTTTTACCAAAATGGTTGCGGAGGTGCGGTGTTCGACCGGGGAGTACCACTCGCTATCGATATTGCGGCGCTGTTCGAACCTAATAAAAGCGAATCGTTAAAACGCTCGAACTTGATGTTGGCGGGAAAGATCCGGCACACCAAGAAGCCTGATGTTGACAATATCGCAAAGCTGGTAATGGACGCCCTCAACGGGCTTGCATGGCATGACGACTCCCAGGTTGTATCTTTATCGGCACACAAAGCTTACGCAGAGCAGGCGGGGCTTGTAGTGACGATCAGGAGCCTGGAAGAATAGGAGACGTAGATATGGCAAGGCCGCCTAAGCAGGGCATCGATTATGCTGGGTGGGACGTTGACATCTTCGAAAATGATCCAAAAATCGACACTTTAATAGAAGCCCAGGGATGGCTTGGGTTTTCCGTTTACTTTTATTTGTGCCAGAAAGCGTATGCATCAAATGGATACTATTATCCATGGTCCTATGACAATTCGGCCACGACTGCGCGTCGAATGGGCGGTGGCATTAGGTCCGAGACGGTAAAGCAAACCGTCGACGTCTGCTTGCGAATTGGGCTCTTTGATCGGAGGCTGTTCGATTTGGGAGGCGTTTTAACAAGCCGTGGTATCCAAAGAAGATTTGCACACGTCGTGAAAAACCAAAGGCGCAAAAGAAAAACAGTCGAAAGCGAATACTGGCTGCTTGAAGCAGCGGAAACAGAAGGCTTTGGGATCGTGATCGAGGAAAACCATTTGCTCGGAGCAAATGGGGGTTTGCTCGGAGCAAATGGGGGTTTGCTCGGAGCAAATGACAAAAGCGGAGGAACAAAACCCAGCGACGACACCGATTCGGAAAAACGTTTGCTCGGAGCAAATGGGGGTTTGCTCGGAGCAAATGGGGGTTTGCTCGGAGCAAATGGGGGTTTGCTCCGGTCAAAATGCCATGAAAGTAAAGGAAAGGAAAGTAAAGTAAAGGATAGTACAGGAGAGGGAGGGGAGTACCGCGCACACGCGCGCGAGGAAACACCCACCCCACCCACCCAAGGCCCGACCACGCCCTTATCCTACTGGGAAAACGAGAGGCAGGACATCCAGACACTGATCGAGGCCAGGAAGTTTGATCCAAAGTTGGAATACGCTCTCAAGGACTGGATGCAGTACAAGGATGAGATGGGACAGCCTTACCACAGCTCAGGAGCGAATGCCTTGATCGTGAGTGTTGCCATTAAGGCAGATACAATCGGGGTTGATGCTGTCTGTGATGCGATCCGGGAGTCTATGGCCAACCAGTGGCGCAGCATTGTTTTTGACAGAGTTGAAGAACGGCTCAAAAAGCAGCAGCCCAAAACGGGCGTGGGTGGCTATGACTGGGATGCGATACGGAGGGCTCTGGACGATGACGACTGACGGAGTTGCAAAAATGTTCACGGCAATGGTGGCCGCATACCCAAATTATCACCCTGCCGATATGACTCAGACGGTAAGGGTCTGGAAATCAATGCTTGAGGATTACAAGGACGAGGAGGTTGCGATTGCTCTTAAGGCGTTTATATTGTCTGATACAAGGGGGTTTGCGCCGTCTATAGGGCAGATTGTGGCGCTGATTCCAAGAAATCAGGATGACGGTATTTCAGAGCTTGCGGCTTGGGGACTTGTAGAAAAGGCAGTCAGAAACGGAGGATATGGAGCGGAAGAAGAGTTTGCAAAGTTGCCGATTACGGTACAGATGGCAATAGGGAGTCCCGGGCAGATACGTGACTGGGCGTTTATAGATGTTGATGATTTAGCGACAGTCGCGCAATCGAATTTCCTGAGGTCTTACAGGGCTGCGGTGGCGCGTGAAAAGATGGCAAATAAGCTGCCCGAAAAATTGAGAGAGCTATATAGCCGGATACCTCAGTTCCTGGAATCGAGACCGGGGATAGAGGTTAAAACGCACACTGCTGAAATCGCAATAACGAAGGATGATGATGGCAGGTCCTGGGCACTCCCCTTGCTCAAAGGGGAAAATGGAAATGAAGGATGAATACAGAGGGTACATCATTGACCTGATAGAAAAAGAGTATATCTCGAACGGAAAAGAGATAGAAAAATTGTTTCACAAGCAATTCCCTGGTGCAAATGTCACCTACGATGAAATTTTGAGCGTAAAAAAGGAGTATTGCTATAAGCGCTTGGGGACGAGGAATTTTGCCCCCAAGCGGCTCAGGGCATATCAGATATTTGAAAAAGGCGGCAGCGTGGAAGATGCTATCAGGGAAGTGAGAATTTTCCCTGTATCCGCCGAAAACTTCATGCGCGAATGGAAAGCGAAACATATTATGGCAAGGTTAAACGATATAAAAAAATCAAAAAAACCTGTAATTCACGCTTTCCCGGGCGGCGCAGTGTTTGGAACTTGGACAAATAAAGAATCGATCTGGAAGGAGTAATGATGGAGCAGGGATATATTGTTGACTGGAATGACGCAAAAGGGTATGGATTCATCAGCCGGGAAGGCAAGCGTGATGTTTTTATGCACGTCACAGCAGCTCGTGGAAAGTGGGGGCCGCGCGTAGGCGATCATGTAGAATATGACATTGCGAGCGATGACAAGGGAAGATTGCACGCCGTGAATGTCTATCTGATCCCTTATGGCGAGACAGAGCCGTGAGCCGCAAGGAGGACAGGCTCTGGGGGGAAGGCTTTGCCAGAGCCTGTGAGATCGCAAAAAAAGAAGGCCTTCAGGCCCTGTTTGCAGAACAGCGGTTTAGAGGATTATCAGGATTTCATGGACGGCTCACGACAACTGAACTGGACGGGTATGACAGCGATATCAAAAATCTGATATTTGCTATGCTGCGAATTTCTTTCGTAAGCGTCCTTTATGATGAGTTCGGTTTCCGCTGGAAACGGCTTAACAGGTTTTTAGAGGCCGTAGATAAAATATACGAGTACACTTCAAACGGATGGATCTATTGGATTGACATGGTGGAGGAGATCCGCCAGAGGATCGGCTTTGATCTGTCCATCGAAAATGGCAAAACCCACATGAAAACATATGACAGGCCGGATAACGCAGACATCTATGAAGAACCGGACCTGATCGTCAAAGGAGCATGGGACAAAAGGTTAAAAAGCCTGGGATTAATGGATGACGGGACACAGGTATCTAACCCGGCAGGAACTATGATCTGGCAGTACGAGAACGAGTACGACAAAATCCAGATATATGATGAGCTTGGCGGGATCGAGATCGCTGTGAACAGATTGGGAGCAAAAAAACCTGGGGAGGCTAAGTAATGATCTACGTGTGCGTGGAAGAGCTGGTGAAACACTTTCGTTTTGAGACGAGAGCGGAAACGTATGCAAGAGCCCTGGAAAAATATGCAGAAAAACATGGGGTCGAAGCGGTCCCAATCGGAGATCCGCTCGATGATTATGTTATCGAGGTTTACAAGGATGATGCCGGTGATACAAAAGCACGGCTGGCAAGATACACGGAGGAAATGAAAAAGTGTTTGCGCTCGGATTGATTTTGGGGCTGATGCTTGGAGCCTGCGGAATGGCGATCCAGGCGCGGATGTGGAACGAGGATTCACACGCAAAAGCAAAAACCAATATGGCTATGCGAAAGCAGCTCATCGAACTCATTGAGGCAAATGAGAGGGAAAAGGCTGTAAATGAACTGCTTAGACGTGTGCTGGAAAGGAATGGACTGATAGATGAAAGGCAGCAGAGATTTTATGACTGATCGGCTGACCGTGGATTGCGGCGAAAGCTTCATGCCAAGCCGCTATGCGCTGAAAAGTAAAAATGATGCGATTGTTTCCCCGTACAAAACTTACGATCTGTTTTTTGAGATCACCTTTCATGTGTTACAGAAACTTGGAGCATATGAGGACATCGGGACGCCGGAAGAGTGCGCTGCCGCTATGGAAGAGTATAAGGCTGGGAGGCGGAAGCATGACGTTTGAGACGTTTGTTGATATCCACAAAGATGATAAGCCCGTGAAAAAGCTTGCGCTCCTGGTCGAATCTTTGGAAAATGCCGGAAACAATCGTGTACACAGAGCACAGGCCGGAAATCGCGAAGATCAGGAGTATTACAGTCGCGAGTATCAGCACATGATGAAACGCGCAGAGTGGTGTTATGCAGAACTGAGAAAGGCGCTTGCAAAATAGCGAGAAAGAGAGGACAAGATGAAAAAATTATTTGTGGCAATGATGATGGCAATGATGGCAACAACAGCAGTAACAGCCTGCCCGCGGTGGGAATGCAATTATCCGGTCGATTATTACGGCTGCGGATGCCAGTGCAATCAGGGGACGCACTACAACCAGTACCAGCAGGTGCAGCCGATTTACTGCCAGTACTGCGGACATGAGGCCTGGGACTGCGTATGCGAGACGAATTACGAGGATCAGGGATGTGTATATGACTGGTCTTACAGCTATCAGGAAAGCGCATACACCTGCACAATGGCGCAGTGGGCGAACATCCGGGACGAGAACGGAGTCATTATTGGTCAGGCCAACGCCGGGGATCAGATCGAGATTTACTATGAGGATTGCGAAACCGGTAGGCTGTGGATCTATGATTACACTGTGGGACTGTTTGGCAGCGTCCTGGCTGATTGCGTCTATGGGACTTATCAGTGGGACGGAACCGGCGACAACGGCTATTACAATCAGTACCAGGGCGGGAGCTGCTACCAGGAATATCAGGAATGCGGATACTCTTATCAGAGGTGCGCGTCTAGGTGTGTTCCGAGGTGCAAGTAAATGAGGCATGTTAGCATTGATGGATTTGCGGGCGGTGGCGGAGCATCCGAGGGATTGAGAATGGCGGGAATTGAGGTAACGATTGCTATTAACCACGATCCTGCCGCAATCAGGATGCATACTGTAAACCATCCAAAAACAATCCACTTGACCGAGGATATTTTTCAGGTCGATTTGTCCAAATATCTAAAACCAGATGATAGGGTTGATGTAATGTGGGCGTCGCCGGATTGCACCCAGTTCTCGAAAGCTAAAGGCGGCAAGCCGCGCATGAGTGGGATCCGGATGCTTCCGTGGGCGGTACACAGATTATGTAAGCAGATTTTGAGTGTGACCGGGCATCTCCCGGAAATGCTCTTTATGGAGAATGTAGAAGAAATACAGGATTGGGGCGATCTGGACGATAAAGGTCATCCTATACCGGAAAAGAAGGGACTTGAATATCAGCGATTTATTGACGGTATGAAAGACCTTGGATTTTGTTTTGAGTGCAAGACTCTTGTGGCAGCTGATTATGGCGCACCGACAACAAGAAAACGTTGGTATGCCGTTTTTCGCTCTGACAACAAGCCTATCCTGTGGCCAGCGCCGACGCATAGCAAGGACGGTGTAAACGGTTTACTTCCATGGATTCCGGTGTCAGAAGTTCTCGACTTTACAGACCTTGGGACCTCCATCTTTGACAGAAAGAAACCACTGGCAGAAGCGACATTAAAACGAATCGCTAACGGCATCCGGAAATTTGTAGTTGAGAATCCTAATCCTTATTTTCTGCCGGACAAGATAGGACTGCCGTTTTTGATTCAATATCACAGTGAAACCAAAGAGGGCGACGCTAGGGGACAGACGGTTAGTGAGCCGATTCAGACACTTGACACATCAAATAGGTATGGCCTTGTGACGCTATTTATCACCAAGTTTTACAAATCTGGAACAGGGCAGGAAGTGACGGAGCCGCTTCATACCATCACAACGTCCCCTGGGCATTTTGGCTTGGTTTCTGTATTTCTTATCAAATACTATAGTTCTGTTTGTGGTCAAGGCGTGGATAAGCCATTAGCAACCATTACGACAAAAGACAGATTCGGGATGGTAAGCATAATCCTGCTGCAGAATGGCGAAAAGTATTATATAGCAGATATTTATTTGAGGATGTTGAAACCAGAAGAGCTGAAATTAGCACAGGGATTTCCAAAGGATTATGTCATCGATCACGACCAAGACGGAAAAAGATACCCGGTCAAAGAGCAGGTCGCGAAAATCGGAAATTCTGTTGTTCCGATAATGGCAGCAAAGATTGTTAAAGCTAATCTTGATGCATAACAGCGTACCAGACGCACGAAACCGCCCCAAATTTGCATTGTAAACCATTGATGGTAGATTTATGCCGGATTGAATTTAAAGCGCGAATTTGGGGCGAAAAAGGAGAAAAACATATATGCCGACATATAAAGACAAACGTCTGAAACCATGCAGCACATGCGGAACCAGACCGGTCCTCGAACATTGGGCGAGCGGCGGGCCGAAATATGCGGTCCGCTGTGACAACCCGGATAGGCCGGATTCCTGCGACATTGGATTTTATTATTCTATGAACCGGAACCCGGAAGAAAGCATACGGAGATGGAACGAGTTCCAGGAGTGGCCGATGGAAGACCGCGAGAAGTGGAGAGAAGAAGAACAACGATCATATTGGGAGAGCCTGCTATGACATTTGACGAAGCTATGGCCATACTGTCTGAATCAAAGAATGCCCGGGAAGCAAAAAGAAAGATGGAAATCGGATGCAAGATGGGCGGCATGATACCGGCAACAAAAGAAGCGCATCGGATTGCCATGGAGTGTATAAAGCGCTGCTGGGACTTTGATCAGCTCAGAGCGCAGGTCGGACAGAAAATATACTTTGCCTTATTTGATACAAATTTCCCGGATGAATCGGAAGTGACTGAATATGAAATAGAGGATGTTTCAGCGCTTGGCCTTGTACGCATTTGCGACGATTGGTCAAACCCAATGAATCCGGAGGAGTGTTTGTTCTGGACCCGGGAAGAGGCCGAGGAGGCGTTGCGAAGGATGAAAGAGAAATGGGAAAAAAGAGAACAAAGTTAATCCACTGCTCTTTTGATTTGGTAGATCGCTTTGAGCCACGCGTCCCAGCTTCCCGCGTAAAATGGCAAGGAAAAGAGTATGAGGACAGCACAACGCCCAGGATATGCGTGGCTCCAACGGTCATGCAGTGCCTCAAGGGGATGCCGAAAGCGGGCGAGATCATCCGGTGGATGAGGGCGGTAGGCTTAACGCCTATCGTACACGCCTACTATCTCAAATCCGATAATGTTCACTTTTGTACAAGTGATGATGTCCCAGATGTGGACATAACCGGGGAAATGTGGGTACTCGATAAGCCGGACGATTGGCATAGAGTGGATTATGAGATTGTCAGCTGCGGGATGGAAGACGGGAAAGATATGTTTGGACGGTCGGTGGTTGCGATCCATGGAGTTGAGATCGTAAGGACATCGTACAAGGATAATCTGCAAGACCTGATTCAGGGTTTGGGACTGGAATATGGTGATTTTATACGCCGATTTCCGTTCCTGAATTTCCGCGACTTCGCCATGAACATCACCTGCACAGATGAGCTGAGGGAACAGCGGAAAAAGAATCTGAGGCACAAGGCTTTTGACTCATTGCGAAAAAGGATAGAGGAATATAAAAAAAATGAACATAGGTAAGGCGCTCGCGATTTGTAATGATATAAACCATTGTGGCTTGTCAGATGATGAGAAAGGACTTGCCATTTATACAATGATGAACATGGAAACGCATAACAGCATTACAAAAAAAACATTATTAGACATTATAAAGTATCTTTTTCAATTGTGCTTTGATGTCGAGAAAATGGAGAATTACAGAAATGCGTGAAAACAAATACTTTTTGATGCACCAGCCCCCGGATGTGTGTTACATCATTGAAGACAGCGAGGTGTGTGCTTGGCATAATGGAAAACCGTCGATCATAACCGCCGACTGCGTGTATGCAGCCAAAACCCTGCCGGATATGCTCCATCAGATCCAGAACGCAAAGGATTCGAGGTTTTATGTTGTGCAAAGCTGGGTTGACAGCCAACGCGTAACCAGATACAACGCTTATTCGCACTACATGGGTATAGATCCTATAAACGAGTTTGTTCCGAAGGTGTGCGATATCAGAGCTGACGATAATCTATATCTGGCGGAATGGGAGGTCGAATATATCTCAGAGCTCTGGTATCGAGACGGCGACAGGCTGACGAAGGTGAAATATTTTACAGAAAAGATGGAAGCCGCTGTGAAAGACTATATCAAGGATCACGGACTTGTGTTTGATAAGGGGGAAGATTGAATGGATTTGCTGCGTTGGGCTGAAAGAGAAATCGAGATTGCAAAAAAAAGAGAAAGAGGAGATGGACCAAAAGACGAATGGGACTATGGATGTGCTTGCTACGACTCAGCATTTAAGGCATATAAAAGTCTGTGGGAAGATGAACATTCTGGAATGAGTATTATGCTGACAAAGAGAATCCTGAACAGGTTAATTGACGGTAAAGTGCTCACCCCAATAGAGGATACAGAAGATACCTGGAGCCAGTGTGAGCCGGGGGAATATCAGTGTAATAGAATGTCATCACTGTTTAAGTATGTTTTGCCTGACGGAACAGTTAAATATACTGACATTAACCGGGCTTGTTATGTAGATATGGCGAGTGGAACTGCATGGCATAGTGGGTTTATAAAAAAATATGTAGATGAAAAATATCCCATCACAATGCCGTATACACCAACGGATAAACCTTATATGGCATATTGTGAAGATTTCTGCTACATGAAACCGGATGCTGTAGGCGAATATAATCATTTTGTTATCCATTACCTGGTTGAACCGGATGGGAAACGGGTGGAGGTTGAAAAGTATTTTCAGGAAACTGATAACGGCACTAAAGAAATTGCAAAAGAAGAGTGGTTAAAACACTATTCTGAAACGTTCAAGATTGCATCGGAGGCAAAAGCATGAAGGACTGAAATAACGGAAGATTGAAGATTATGCGTATAGGATTGATTGATGTTGATGGTCACAACTATCCGAATTTGCCATTAATGAAAATATCCGCATGGCATAAAGCACAGGGCGATCATGTGGAATGGTATCAGCCACTGTTTAGTGGCCACATGGACAAGGTGTATATGTCAAAGGTGTTCAGTTTCACGCCGGATTATGAATACTGTGTTAACGCTGATGAAATCATAAAGGGCGGTTCCGGTTATTGCATTGAGTTGGTAAACGGAAAGGAAATATATCATTCAGAGCGAGACCGGAACCTGCCGGACGAGATCGAGCACATCATGCCAGACTATGGCCTGTATGGGATAACAGACACAGCTTACGGATTCCTGACAAGAGGTTGCCCGCGGGGCTGCAGCTTTTGTCACGTGGCTAGTAAAGAAGGCAGGAAATCTCACAAGGTTGCTGATTTGTCAGAATTTTTCAGGGGGGGGGTACAAAAAAACATAATATTATGTGACCCAAACATCCTCGCTTATCCAGGTCACTTGGATTTATTACAGCAGCTTGTTGACAGCAAAGCAAAGGTTAATTTCAACCAGGGATTGGATATCAGGCTTATCAATGACAAGAATCTGGAGTTGCTGAAGCAGATCAGGCTTAATGGAATCCACTTTGCTTTTGATCGTTGGCAAGATAAAGACATTGTTGAACCGAGATTAAGGGCTTTTGCGGAGAAAACAGGGTACAACAGGAACAAGGGCAGGGTGATGGTTTATATCCTCTGTAACTTTGATACAACACTTGAGCAGGATTTGTATCGGATTCAGCTTTGCAGGGAATTGAATTTCTCGCCCTATCCGATGATCTACGACAAGGAACATGCAGACCCAATTTACAAGAAACTCCAAAGATGGTGCAACAACTTTATATTTTGGAGCTGTCCAACCTTTGATGAATACAGGAGAACGAAACCATGAAAAAATTGAAATTCGGTAAAATCAGAATCTACTTTAAGGACGGCAAGACAGACGTCATCCCGAAAAAACTGTGGGACGATTACGAGGTCAATCAGACATTTTTCGCCGTCAAACGCTGCGGAGCTTGGGTGTACTTTTACAGCCTGGATGAGATCGCAGCCGTCATCGTGGAAAACAGGAAGGTGAAGAAATGAAGTTTATAAAAGTGACTTTGGCTGAAAATGAAGAGCCGATCTGGTTGAGCATCGACAAGATAACGGCGTTATACGGAGAAAATGCATGGACGAGGATTTATATTATCGGTACTGAAGACTATTTGCTTGTGACCGAAACCGTGGACGATGTGGTAAGCAAATGCGAAGCGCAAAGATAAGAAAGGAGAACTGACATGACATTTGGAGAAGCAATCGAAAAGGCAAAGGAAGGGCAGAAAATCCAGAGGAGCGGTTGGAACGGAAAGAACCAGTACGTGGAGCTTGCAACGGCGATCAGCTATGTAAACAGCCGGGGTGAAATCATCAATGCTGAACATGATGCAATCGGCAACCAGGCCTTGGCTTTTGTCGGGACAAGCGGCGTACAGCTTGGCTGGCTTGCGTCACAGGCAGACATGCTGGCGAATGACTGGAGAATTGCGGAATGATTACAATTATGAATGTAAAAGACCTGCCATATCCGACAAAATGCTATGGCTGCGGCAAGCGGAACGAGAACGGTGGCATCAGGATCGAGGTTCAGAATCCCGCAAGGCACAGGGGCGAGGTGATTTATCTTTGCGATGAGTGCAGGCAGGCGCTGAAGGAGAAGATTTGAGGTGACGCAATGATTTTATCTGAGCTGATAGACAAGCTGTCCGAACTGGATGCAGAAGACGATCCGGAGGTATACATCAGGCTAGGTTTGCTTCAGGTTCATGCTGAAAAAGTTGAATACTTTCCAGAGACAGACTATGAATGGAGTGCTGTTGTGATTAGTTGAGATTTGGAGGGATGAAATGAAATACGCAATCTGGATAATCGCCGCCTGCGAAGTAGTCAGAGCGGCATTGGGCATCATGCAAATCCACATGATGCGACAGGATACAGGAGCCAGGGAGAACGCCTATTCCGAGTTTGTCAAGTCGCTGAAGGCTACGGACAGGGAGTTTGTAAGGCGGATGCTGGAGGAGTTTGAGAGGGAGAATGAGCAAAAATGATTATCGCACTGCACTGCAAGAAATAATCCTCGCTGGGCTGGGCTTTGATGCTATTCGTGATCTGGCGGAGATGCTTGCGAATTATGACGCAAACATGCTGTTGGTAATGAAGGAGTTGAAGGCAGAGAAAAGGGCGATCATGAAAATCTGTGAAGGAAATACATCAAGCAAGGAAAAGGTGCAGACGATTTTAACGATGATGAAGTGAAAGGAAGTAAAACATGAAATCTTTGGAATATGTGAAAGAACACATTAATGAATTTGAAAAGGATAATTTCCTTGACAGAAGGTGGACAAAGCGTTTCTTGGACTTTGTCCCGGTGGAAGAGTGGGGAAGTTATGGCTTTATATTTACGGGGGAAGAACCGCCAGCCCCGATTGCGTGGACGGAAGAAAACATTTTGAAACAGCTGAAGGATGATGTGGAGTTTGGATACGAAAAAGCCGTGTGCGAACGCGGTATATCATCCGAGCTGATGAGTATGGTTGTCCAGTCCTGGTGTGATGTGCTGGAAAACGGTCTGAACCTTAACGGGGATGATGGGTGGTATCACTGCAAGCAGTTTGAGGTTGTGGCCGAACATTATGGCTGGGATTTGGAGGGATGAGGAATGGCATATATCAGATACCGTTTTAAAACTCATTCAGTGGATGATCCTAGACCGCTGATTGATATGGGAAAAATCAATATGCCGTGGTGGTGTACTGGATTAGCAGGAGATAATACTTATGCAATTATCGTCTGCTATCTTCCGAAAGACTACGATAAGAGCATTTATTATTACTGGGATGACGCTTTTGATATCGAGAAGGAAGAGACAGAGAAAATCACATATACGGATAGATTTCCAAAACCAGAATGGATTGATTGAGATTTGAGGTGATGCCATGGGACGCGAACTGAAAGAATCAGATTTTATAGGTTTTACCGCCATGTCGATAATTGCAAGAAGTAGCAAGGCAACGCTCTTTGTGAAAACAGATGTTACTAGCAGAAGTGTAACTTATTGTGTGGAATCAAGGGAATATCAAAATCCATTCGAGTATTCTTTTTTGGAAGAGGCGATAGCACGGTATAACAGACTGTGTAAGTGATTGAGGTGATGCGCTTGGAAAAAGTAATAAGCATAGATGCCAAACAGCCTCACACAGTATCAGAAGTCATCTGCGTAAAGTGCGGTAAACGATGGATATCCGTAAGACCTGAAAAAACGCTTTTGAAGCATTTAGATTGCGAAAATTGTGGCCCGGGCTATGTGATTGAAACCGGACAAATTCTGGAAATAGTGATTTGAGGTGATGGAATGAACCCTGTTTT
>Ga0247609_10000487_pt1 | contig 55369 bp, 49 predicted proteins | sample 172DNAGHGlowgp2_FD_193487 | JGI IMG/M metagenome (GOLD analysis project Ga0247609, IMG submission 193487) | Sheep rumen microbial communities from Palmerston North, Manawatu-Wanganui, New Zealand - 1728 DNA GHGlow gp2 | ecosystem: Host-associated > Mammals > Digestive system > Stomach > Rumen ... | reverse complement strand
CTTCGCGAGCGAAGCGACCAGAGGTCGAGCGAGAGGGGGTCTGAACAAGGCTATGATGGAGTTAGGAACTTATCACCACACAGACTTACATTATTGGGATAGCCGGTATTCCAATGGTGTCTGGTCGGTAAGGCGCTTGAAAAACTTACTGAAGAAGGAAGTATTGGCAAAGTTCATCTCATCAGCGACCTGCGCAATAGTCTTGTCGGTATGCTTCAGCTGAATCTTAATATGCTCCACGAGGGCACGGTCAATCCACTCCTTGGCGGTGGTGCCGCTGGCCTGACGGATAACGGTGCCGAGGTAACGCTCGGTGAGGCACATCTTGTCGGCATAGAAGCCGATGTGATGCTGGCGTGTGGCATGCAGATTGACAAGGCAGATGAAGCGGTCGAAGAAGGTCTGCTCGCGACTCTGCGACCCCCGTAGCAAATCGACGTGCTGGCGATAGATGCCGTCGTAATGGCACATCATGGCGGCCACAAGACTGCTGACGGTCTGACGGTTATAGTCGGGCTGGTGTACGACATGCCAGATGGTGTCGAAGATGTGGCGGGCGGTGGCGATGTCAGTCTCGCCGACCTCAATCTGGAAGTCGCGCACCTGTCCGTTAAAGGCGGCTGGCAGGTGGGGCATGGGGAAGTCGGCAAAGAGCCCCAGTCCATAGAGTTCAATATTGCCGCTGAAACTGATGGGGCTGATGATGGTGCCTGGCCCCAGGAATACGATGGTGCCGGGGGCGATGTGACGCTCTACCAGGTTGATGTTGACATGCAGTTCGCCGCTGACGAGGATGCCCAGGCGGTAGTCGTCGATGATGAAGGGTGGCTGACTCTGCCCGATGACAAGCATGAAGACGCGGGGATCGCCATTAACCATACCCAGTTCGTGGCTGAAGTACGAATGGTCATGTATCTGCGCAAAGTGAGGGCCAAGTATGTCCCTGATGCGCGAGTAGTTCATTAGTTTGGGTTGTTTAGCCATCGTCGTTGCTGACAAATACGCCACAAAGATACGAAAAAAAACACAGAAACAAGCACTTTTTCTACACAAATCAAACAAAAAGAACATTTATTCATTTGAAAGGATAGCAAGCGTTCGGCGAAATCTTTATAATTTTGCACCGTCGGAAAAGCAGAAGAACTGTAAAAGGACATCATTACGGAATAATAATAGACCACGCTTATGAGGCGACTGATTTGTATTTTACTTTTTTACCCTTTTACCCTTTCACCTTTGTCTGCGCAGACGCTCGAAGAGTGTCAGCAGGCGGCAGAAAGGAATTACCCCCTGATACAGCAGTACGGGCTGATAGAGAAGACAACTGAACTGACGGTAGCAAACCTGCAGAAGGGCTGGCTGCCGCAGGTGTCGGCAACGGCCCAGGCCACGTATCAGAGTGATGTGACGGCATTTCCTGAACAGATGCAGAAGATGTACCAGACGATGGGCATTGACATGGAGGGCATCAGGAAAGACCAGTACCGCATAGGGATTGACGTGCAGCAGACGGTGTACGACGGCGGTGCCATCAGCAGGCAGAAGTCGATAGCACGCCAGCAGGGAAGGATGCAGGCAGCACAGAACGAGGTAAACATATATAATGTACGCAAGCGCGTCAACGAGATGTACTTCGGACTGCTGCTGACTGACGAGCGGATAGCGCTGAACAAAGACCTGCAGCGTCTGCTGGAACAGAACGAGAAGAAACTGGCCTCGATGGTAAAGAACGGCACAGCAGCAGAGAGCGACTACCTGAACGTGAAGGCAGAGCGGCTGAACGTGGCCCAGCAGATGACCAGTCTGCTGGCGCAAAGACAGACGCTGACGAGGATGCTGGGGGCGTTCTGCGGGAGACCCACCCCCAACCCCTCCCTAAATGGAGGGGAGATAATACCTATAAAGCCCGAAATACAGAAATCTATGGAGTATCTACTCCCTTCCCTACAGGGAGGGGCTGGGGGTGGGTCTCGCCCCGAACTTCGGGCTATTGACGCCCAGTTGCGCCTGACGGATGCCCAGGAGAAGGCGCTCAGCGTGGGGCTGATGCCCAGGTTGGGTGTGTTTGCACAAGGCTTCTACGGCTACCCGGGCTACAACCTGTTTGAGGACATGATGCGGCGCAGGTTCTCATGGAACGGCATGGTTGGTGCGCGGCTGACATGGAACATCGGAGCACTCTACACGCAGAAGAACGACAAGGCGAAACTGAACGTACAGCGTTCGGCGCTCCAGGTGCAGCGCGAGACCTTCCTCTTCAACAACCGCCTTGAACAGATTCAGCAGAACGAGAACATTGAGCGGTACAGAAAGCTGATGGCTGACGACGAGGCGATTATCAGCCTGAGATCGGCTGTACGCAAGGCGGCGGAATCGAAGCTCGCGCACGGCATCATCGACGTGAACGATCTGCTGAAGGAAATCAACAACGAGAGTGCAGCACGCGTCAGCCGGTCGATGCACGAGATTCAGATGCTGAAAGAAATTTATGACCTGAAATACGCCAAAGGCGAAAAGTAAAAAGTAAAAAAGCAAAAATATGAGAACAGGGATTCAATCAAAGAGTATGGCGAAAGGTCTTTTACCCTTCTACCTTTTTACCCTTTTACCTTTAACGGTCGGCTGCGGAAGCCAGGAAAAGGAGTACGACGCCACAGGCACGTTTGAGGCTACGGAGGTGACGGTGGCTGCCGAGCAAAGCGGCACCCTGATGGTGTTCAGCGTAGACGAGGGCGACGAGGTGGCCCTGGGCAAGGAGGTGGGACTCATTGACACCACGCAGATATGGCTGAAGATAGTACAGGCGGGAGCCGAGAAAGAGGTGTACCAGAGCCAGAAGCCCGACATGGAGGCTCAGATTGCCGCCACACGGCAGCAGTTGGCCAAAGCCCGCCAGGACCAGCAGCGCTACCGGGAGCTGGTGGCCGACGGGGCTGCCCCCAGCAAGATGGCCGACGACGCCACAAGCCAGGTGCAGGTGCTGCAGAAACAGCTGGAGGCACAGATATCGTCGCTGAGTACCAGCACCAACGCGCTCAGCAAGCAGATGGCCGCCACCGATGTTCAGGTGAGCCAGTTGCGAGACCAATTGCAGAAGTGCCACATCGTTGCACCCATCGGAGGAACGGTGCTTGAGAAATACGCCGAGAAGGGTGAGTTTGTAGCCACAGGCAAGCCGCTGTTCAAGATGGCCGATACGGAGCAGATGTTTATCCGCGCCTACGTCACCTCGGCACAGTTGCAAAACATTAAAGTAGGACAGAAGGCGACGGTCTTTGCCGACTATGGCGACGGCCAGAAGAAGGAGTACGAGGGAACGGTAGCCTGGATCAGCAGCCGCTCGGAGTTCACGCCCAAAACCATCTTGACGGACGATGAGCGTGCCGACCTGGTGTATGCGCTGAAGGTGGCCTTCAGGAACGACGGCTATGTGAAGATTGGCATGTACGGCGAAGTAAGGTTCCAATGATTGAGGTTAATAGCATATCGAAATCATACGGCAAAGTCAAGGCTTTGCAGGACGTGTCGTTCTCCGTGGACCGGGGCGAGGTGTTCGGACTCATCGGCCCCGACGGAGCGGGTAAGACAACGATGTTCCGTATTCTCAGTACCCTGCTGTTGGCTGACGAAGGCACGGCAACAGTTGACGGCTTCGACGTGGTGAAGCAGATGAGAGATATCCGTAGGCGCGTAGGGTACATGCCCGGGCGGTTCTCGCTGTACCAGGACCTGACGGTAGAGGAGAACCTGACATTCTTTGCCACGCTCTTTGGTACCACTGTCGAGGAAGGCTACGACGCCATCAAGGCCATCTACTCGCAGATAGAGCGGTTTAAGGACCGTAAGGCGGGTGCCCTCTCTGGCGGCATGAAGCAGAAGCTGGCGCTCTCGTGCGCGCTGGTACACCAGCCCAGCGTGCTCTTCCTCGACGAGCCCACCACGGGCGTCGACCCCGTCAGCCGCAAGGAGTTCTGGGAGATGCTGTCGATGCTGAAGGAGCGCGGCATCACCATCGTGGCCTCAACGCCCTATCTTGACGAGGTGCGGCAGTGTGAGCGCGTGGCTTTTCTGAGCGAAGGCAGGGTGATGGGCATCGACACGCCGGAGGTGATTCTGGACAGGTTCAAGGATATTTTTAATCCGCCACCACTAAAAGCCCACCCAATCCCCTCCAAACCTCCCCGAGGGGAGGCTGTCATCTCCGTATCCCACCTCGTGAAGGCCTTTGGCGACTTCCATGCTGTGGACGACATCTCGTTTTCGGTGAAGCGCGGCGAGATTTTCGGGTTCCTGGGTGCCAACGGCGCCGGCAAGACCACGGCGATGCACATGCTGACAGGACTGAACCAGCCCACGAGCGGCACAGGACGGGTGGCGGGCTTCGACATACGCACGGAGCACGAGCAGATCAAGAAGCATATCGGCTATATGTCGCAACGGTTCTCGCTGTACGAGGATCTTACCGTGGCTGAGAACATCCGCCTCTTTGCAGGCATCTATGGCATGAAAAATGAGGAGATTAAGACGAAAACGGATGATTTGCTGCGTCAGTTGAAGTTCGAGGCGCATAAGAACGACCTGGTGGGCTCGCTGCCCCTGGGCTGGAAGCAGAAACTGGCGTTCTCGGTGAGCATCTTCCACGACCCCGCCATCGTGTTCCTCGACGAGCCTACCGGTGGCGTCGACCCCGCCACCCGCCGCCAGTTCTGGGAACTCATCTACGATGCTGCCGCACGGGGCATCACCGTCTTCGTGACGACGCACTATATGGACGAGGCGGAGTATTGCGACCGTATATCGATTATGGTCGACGGCAAGATTAGCGCGATGGGCACGCCGGAGGAGCTGAAGCAGAGTCTGCAACAGCCTGACATGGACCATGTGTTTACGTATCTGGCACGTCAGGCAAAGAGAGGAGATTAAAGTATGAAGCAGTTTGTTAGTTTTGTCATCAAAGAAGCCAAGCACATCCTGCGCGACAAGCGCACAATGCTGATACTCTTCGGCATGCCCGTGGTGCTGATGCTGCTCTTCGGCTTTGCCATTACCAACGACGTAAAGAATGTGCGTACCGTGGTGGTGACCTCGCTGACGGACCATCGGACGCAGGCAGCCATAGACCGGCTGGCAGCGTCGGAATACTTTACGATTGTCAAGACGGTGGGCACGCCGAAAGAGGCAGAATGGCTCATTCGCAGCCAGAAGGCTGATATGAGCCTCACCCCCAGCCCCATTCCCGCTGACGCGCCTACCCGTAGCCTTTCTCCGACTGGAGAGGGGAGTCATATCCGATGGCAAATCATGGTCGACGGCAGCGACCCCAACATGGCACAGCAATGGACGACCTACGCCCAGCAAACAATGGTAACCTCTCACCACTCACCTCTCACCTCTCACCTCTTATATAATCCAAGAATGAAGTCGGCCTATAACTTCGTGCCGGCCATTATGGGCATGCTGCTGCTGTTGATCTGCGCTATGATGACCTCGGTGAGCATCGTACGCGAGAAGGAACGCGGCACGATGGAGGTGCTGCTCGTCTCTCCCATCCGTCCGCTGATGATTATCGTAGCGAAGGTGGTGCCCTACCTGTTGCTGGCCCTGGTTATTCTGGCCGTCATCCTGCTGATGTCGGCAACGGTGCTCGATGTGCCGCTGCATGGGTCGCTGGCATGGATAGTCGCCGTATCGCTCATCTACATCCTCCTGGCGCTGTCGCTGGGCCTGCTCATCTCGAACATCGCGCAGACGCAGTTCGTGGCCCTGCTGGTGTCGGCCATGGTACTGCTGCTGCCCACGGTGATGCTGTCGGGCATGCTGTTCCCTATAGAGTCGATGCCCACCATCCTGCAATGGGTGTCGGCCGTCATCCCGCCGCGCTACTATATCCAGGCCATGCGCAAACTGATGATTATGGGCGTGGGCATCCGGGAGGTATGGCGGGAGGTGGCTATTCTCAGCGGCATGACCGTCCTGCTGCTCGCCGTCTCACTGAAAAAGTTTAACAAACGATTAGAGTAATCATAATTTTCAATTCTCAATTCTCAATTCTCAATTTTCAATTATGATTAAGCATTTAATCATCAAGGAATTCCTCCAGATTCGGCGTAACTCGTTTATGCCCAAGATTAGCTTTATCTTCCCCATCATGGTGATGTGCGTCATGCCGTGGGTCATGAACCAGGAGGTGAAGAACATCCGGGTAGACGTGGTGGACAACGACCATACCACGCAATCGCAGCAACTGCTACACCGTATTGAGGCCTCTAACTATTTTATCTTCAACAGTCAGAAGGCCACCTACCAGGAAGCCATGAAGGATATCGAGACCTCCAGGGCAGACATCATCCTCGAGATTCGCGATGGCAGATACCTCATCGCTGCCAACGCCGTCAACGGTACCAAGGGCTCGATAGGCTCAGCCTATCTAACCCACCTTTTATCCCCCGAGGGGGAGAATGGGTCACCCTCAAAGCTTTCTGCGCCCTCCCCTCGGGGAGAGATGGGATGGGGGTCTCTCTTTCTTTACAACAAGCACCAGGACTACAAGGTATTCATGATTCCCGCCCTGATGGGCATCCTGATGATGATGCTCTGCGGCTTCCTGCCGGCGCTGAACATCGTGGGCGAGAAGGAGAAGGGCACCATTGAGCAGATCAACGTCACCCCCGTATCGAAGTGGTCGTTCATCCTGGCCAAACTCATTCCCTACTGGATTATCGGCCTGGTGGTGCTCACCCTCTGTCTCGTGCTCTCGTGGCTCGTCTACGGCATCACCTGCCAGGGCCCGCTGCTGCTTGTCTACCTGCTGGCTATCCTGCTGGCACTGTTCTTCTCGTCGTTCGGTCTCATCGTATCCAACTACAGCGACACCATGCAGCAGGCCATGCTCGTCATGTGGTTCTTCGTGGTGTGCCTGATGCTGCTCTCAGGACTCTTCACCCCTGTACGTTCCATGCCCTACTGGGCTTACCTGACCACCTATATCAACCCCATGCACTATTTTGCCGATGCCATACGCACCGTCTTCGTCAGGGGCGGCGGCCTGCAGGCCATCGCCCATCAGGTGGCAGCCCTGCTGTGCATCGCCTCGGTCATGGCCGTATGGGCCGTGCAGAGTTATAAGAAGAACAGTTGAATGGCGCATGGCCGATTCTTTATATATATAGGCAGAGAATCCCTTTCCATTCATTTTTTTCTTCTTTTGAGTACATCATACGTTTTTTTTCTTATCTTTGCACCGAAAAAGGGATGTTACCCCTGAAGAAGAAATAATGTATAACCCTTTAAAACAACCGACTGCCTATGGGCTGATAATGAAATAAAGACATATAGATAAGATGCGTTAGCTTTCTATTCTTGCTTACCGCGACTATTCACATTCTATCTAACAATTTAAAGAACAAAAATAATATGATGAGAAGATTTTTTACATTACTTTGCTCAATAATCGCAGTCATCTCCGTATATGGCTTTACAGTTGATGGGCTTAATTATGCCAACAGTATTGGTAATACGGTTATCGTTGTAGGACTTGAAGATAAGACTTTCAGCGGGAACTTAATAATTCCTGAAACAGTAACGAACGAAGGGACTACCTATTCTGTAAAATATATTGCAATAAATGCTTTCTACGACTGTAAAGGACTCACTTCTGTTATTGTTGGTGATTCTGTAGTGACAATTAATGATTATGCATTCCGTTCTTGCCAAAATATGACTTCTTTAATTATTGGTAAGTCTGTAAAGACAATTGGTAATGGGGCTTTTGCTGGAACCATCTCTTTATCAGATGTTACACTTTCAAACTCTCTTGTCTCAATAGGCGATGCTGCTTTCCATCAATCATACATCAAAACGCTTACTATCCCCAACTCAGTTCTTTCCATTGGCCAGCAGGCTTTCCAAGGATGTTATAATCTGACATCAATTGTCATTCCTAATTCCGTAGAAAAAATAGGTTACCGGGCATTTAGAGACTGCGAGAGCCTCAAGGAGATATATTCTTACATAGAAGAACCGTATAATATAGGTGAAGCGTTTAGTTATAGTTATGACGATGCTGATGATTTCTATAACCGAGTAACCCTCTATGTCCCCGTCGGCACAAAGGCGAAGTACGAGGCCACCGAAGGCTGGAACGTATTCAAGAACATCGTGGAGATGGAGCCTACAACAAAAGAGCTCAAAGTTGGAGAAACATTTGAAACAGATGGAATCACTTACATGGTTTCTAAGCAAAAGCCCATGGAGGTCGTTGTCGGGACCGACCCGTGGTATGACGGTGAGGAGCATGATGAGCTATTTAACCTTCGCGCTGTGAGCCAAGAAACAACAGGAAAAATTATTATTCCATCCACAGTTGAAGCACCTGATGGAAATGTGTATTCCGTAACGTCAATAGGATACCGAGCTTTTCGCTTCTGCGAAAAAATAACAGAGGTGTCACTCCCTTCAACTATAACATTAATATCAGACCAAGCTTTCGAAGGTTGTTCTGGCTTGACTAACATAAACTTACCACAGTCCATAACAGAGATAGGAAGCTACGCTTTCTCGCAATGCAGGAGCCTAACTTCTGTCGATATTCCTAATTCAATTACGATAATAGAAGAATATGCTTTTGCTCATAACATAAATATGGCGTCATTAGTTTTGAGCAATTCGTTAACAGAAATAAGAGAAGGAGCATTTTACCATTGTGCATCTCTTGCCTCAGTCATCATTCCAGGTAGTGTAAAGGCTATTGGGAAAAATGCATTTTCTGAATGCGAGAGCCTAAAAAATGTTCGCTTGAATATTACCGAACCATTTAAGTTAGATGAAGCTTTTCGTTATATTTCTGAAGAAGCCACCCTTTACGTCCCCGTCGGCACAAAGGCGAAGTACGAGACCACAGAGGGTTGGAAGGAGTTCAAGAACATCGTGGAGATGGATCCATCTGGCATTGCCACTGTCCTTACAGAGCAAAAAGCCAACGAGACAATCTATAACCTCAGCGGCCAGCGATTTGCAAAACCGCGCCGTGGCCTCAACATCATTGGAGGGAAAAAGGTCGTAGTACGCTAAAAACGCGTAACTTCGGTATTATCAATAGTGCCAAGTCCAGAGTAGGGCTTGGCATTATTTTGATATACCAATAATGCGTATTACGAGGTTCGCAAGCTTCCGATTCGCGACGTCTTCGAATGGATATGGTGTGCCTGATGCTGCTCTCAGGACTCTTCACCCCTGTGCGCTCCATGCCCTACTGGGCTTACCTGACCACCTATATCAACCCCAAGCTGAATGGCGCATGGCCGATTCTTTATATATATAGGAAAACCAAAATCAGGTAGCACCTCTGACACCCAAACTGATTATCAGACACTTACAGAGATTTTACTAACACCCAAGGTGACACCCAAGGTAACACCCAGCATCAAGATGGCATACCAGAAAATCCCAGCCTCTCGTCCGAGCGAGAGGCTGGGATTTTTTCGTGAGAGGCCAGGATTTTCCTACAAGAGGCCTGCTGGCCGTTTGGGTGTTACCTCGGGTGCCACCTAAACGAGGGAACTGACACCCAAAAAGCATACTGACTACCAGCGAGTTAAGTGCTGGGTGTCAGAGGTGAGGGTTGTTTTTTACCTCTACATTACCACTACATTACCTCTACATTTCTTCCACTAATATTCTACTTTGATTCTATCGATATATTGATTGATCATTCACTGACGCCACTTTGTTATTTATCCTAAAGCCTGCACTAGACATTTTATCCGTTGCTCCCTACATATTCCCAACGCGGGAACATAGCATTCCCAGCTTGGGAACAAAACATTCCCAACCTGGGAACGGCTTGCGGATGGCTTGCTTACACATAAAGCAAAAGATAAAAAAACCGTAGATGGAAGGTAGAAGTATAATAGATGAAAAATAGAAGTAAAGTAGATGGAAAATATCAAGTAAATCACTTATAATCTTATAGTTGCATTGTTTAAATAGAAGGAGATAGATAAATTAGACAATAAAAAGGCTTTTATAATAAAGAATTAAGTTCAATGCTGAATCTGTCGCCTAACAATATAAGCCGTCGAAAGTCTTGCGTTGCCGCCGTTTTTTTGATAACAGGCCAGATCGATTCCCTCTTGGAAATCCCTTTCCTTTCTTTTTTTTCTTCTTTTGAGCATGAAAGCAATAAAGAAAGTTAAAAGCAAAAGTGGTGATTTAATATTACGAAAAATTGGTGGATTAATTTTGCTTGTTACACAAAATTGCGAAAAAATGATTAACTTTGCAGTCGAATATTCAATTTAATACGTATTTTGTTATGAAGACAGGTGACAACGTACTGATTTCGCCCGAGGTGACGCACAAGAGCGACTGGACTATGGGCACGGTGATTGACGTGGAAAACAATTCTTTCGTGGGTACGGTTATTTCTGCAGAAACACCCAGCGGAGAGATCTTCTTCGAGAAGGAATACTTGTTCAAACCAGCGTATTAAAGCCTATGTATGCACTCAGCTTTGATATGAATATCGCCGATCTTAAAGAGAATTACGGCGAGATTTAAAATAATGCGTATTACGAGGTTCGCAAGCTTCTGATTCGCGACGGCTTCGAATGGATACAGGGTAGCACTTACCTCACCCGAAGCGACAACCTCACTAACTTGATGCAAGCCATCATGGACTTATCCAAGATTGACTGGTTCCGCAAGTCGGTCCGCGACATTCGCGGCTATCGCGTAGAAGAATGGTCTGACTTCACCGAGATTGTAAAGAAAGGATAACTCCCCCAAAACATGCCCCCGCTCACCCACACCCTCATCTCTGCTCCTGCCGGCCAGACTCCTGCCGGCAGCCCTTCGGTCGGCAACACATCCCCCCTCCACAGCCGTAAGTGGCATAAAACCGACGGAGCAACGAGAGAAAAGCGACGCAGATTCTCTTCCAATTACATGAAGACTATCGATGCCGTCTGGACTCCCATGCACAGTAATCTGAACTACGAGGTCGGGCTTCCTGCGGAAAATATAGCCACGAAGGAGCGGAAAACATGGCCGTCGTCTGTTCACTGATCGCCACATGCAAGGCACAGGAGGTCAATCCCAGGGACGATATCAACGACACCAACGAGAATATGCCTAGGATGAAGAATGCCACAAAGAAGGAACTGGTCGGACTGCTGCCACACAAGTGGAAGTTGCAGCACTGCAACGACTGACTATAGCACTACATATAATAAAGACGACAACGACAATGGTGGTACCACTGTCGCTGTCACTTTGAATGGGAGTGTACTTCTAAGAGTGCTTACATTGCACGAAACTGTTCATGCAACAAAATTGTTGTAAAAAACTTGCAAGAGTCTTGGAATCTTCGTATCTTTGCGCCACGAAATGCATGGTATGCAGTATCCTAAAGGCAGATGATGGAACGTTTTTTCAATACCGCAGCGCCTCAAAAGCCTGAACTCAATTACACACTCGATCCGTTGAGCCGGTTTGATTTGGACGAAATCAACCTGCTGGTTCACCAGCAACGTTATTTCGTGCTCCATGCTCCGCGTCAAACAGGTAAGACTACGTGTATGCTGGCTTTGCGCGACTATTTGAACAAGCAGAATGATTATATCTGTGTCTATGCGAATGTGGAAGGTGGACAAAGCTGGCGTAATGACATACAGAAAGCGGTAGCTTCAACATGCCAGACAATAGCCCGGGAGGCCGGGCTTATACTGGGGACAGAGGTACATGGATGCCGTGGGCTCTGTTGACGAAGGCCACCTCATCATCTTCGACCGTTCTGGCGAAAAGACCTGGGATGAACGTATTTGGCATGAGACCCGCGAATATAAGGGCAGAATCATTATGGTTTGGGGAATGTGATACGGCAAAAGAGCTAACCGTAATTCTTCACACAAAAGAAAAACCGGAAGTCGACAGGACTCCCGGTTTTCTTTTGTTTTGCTGCTATTAATAGAACTTAAAGTAGCGGCGGGCGTTGTTGTAGCTGATGTCCTCGACCATCTTGCCTAACAGCTCGCGGTCGTCGGGCAGCAGGCCCTTCTCCACGTCGTTGCCCAGCAGGTTGCAGAGGATGCGGCGGAAGTACTCGTGACGCGGATAGCTCAGGAACGAACGGCTGTCGGTGAGCATGCCCACGAAACGGCTCAGCAGGCCGAGCACCGAGAGGGCGTTCATCTGACGGATCATGCCGTCCATCTGGTCGTTGAACCACCAGCCGCTGCCGAACTGTATCTTTCCGGGCTCGCCACCCTGGAAGTTGCCAAGCATGGTGGCAATGACCTCGTTAGCGCAGGGGTTCAGCGTATATAATATGGTACGCGTGAGCTTGCCCTCCATGTTGAGCTTGTTGAGGAACTTCGACATGGCCTTGGCCGTGTTGAACTCGCCGATAGAGTCGAAGCCCGTGTCGGCACCCAGCTGGTTGTACATCTTCGTGTTGTTGTCGCGGATGGCGCCATAGTGGAACTGCTGTGTCCAGCCGGCGTCGGCATCCATCTCGGCCATCACGGTGAGGAAGCAGTGCTTGAACTGGCGAATCTCCAGGTTGCTGAGCTGCTGGCCACGCATAGCCTTCTCGAAGATGGTCTCAATCTGTGAGTCGGTGTATTCCTCGTCGTAGAACTCCTCGATACCGTGGTCGGAGAGCTTGGAGCCCTGTGACTCGAAGAACTCATGGCGCTTCTTCAGGGCATCGACCATGTCGGCAAACTTCGTGATGCTGACGCCGCTGACATTGCTCAGCTGCTCAACATAGGCGGGGAACTCAGGCTTCTCAATGTTCATGGCCTTGTCGGGACGCCAGGCGGGAATCATGAGGGGATCCTTCTCCGTACGAATCTTGGCATACTCGATATGGTTATGCAGGTCGTCGACGGGGTCATCGGTGGTGCAGACGCACTCCACGTTGTAGTGACGCATCAGGCCACGTGCCGTGAAGTTGGGGTCGTTGGCCAGCTTGTCGTTACACTCGTCGAAAATCTCACGGGCGGTCTTCGGGCTCAGCAACTTCTCAATGCCGAAAGCCGTCTTCAGCTCGAGGTGTGTCCAATGGTACAGCGGGTTGCGCAGGGTGTAGGGCACGGTCTCTGCCCATTTCTCGAACTTCTCCCAGTCGGTAGTGTCCTTGCCTGTGCAGAAGCGCTCGTCGACACCGTTGGTACGCATGGCACGCCACTTATAGTGGTCGCCGCCGAGCCACAACTCGGTGATGCTCTTGAACTTATGGTCCTTAGCCACCATCTCGGGAATCAGGTGGCAGTGGTAATCGATGATGGGCATCTTAGCTGCATGGTTGTGGTACAAGTCCTGGGCGACCTCGGTCTCCAGCACGAAATTCTTGTCGTTAAATGCTTTCATGAGTTTTAAGTTTATAAGTTTTTAAGTACGAATTTTCTGCAAAGATAATCAAATAATCTGAAACACTCAATAAGTTTGCAGAAAAATTAACGCAAACGTTTAAAGATTATGCAGAAATAAGAAAAATAATTCATAACTTTGCACCAATAATACATGTTAACTATGATTAGCAAAAACCAGATAAAACTCATCAAACAGCTGGAGCAGAAGAAATTCCGGCGGCGTGAAGGACTGTTCGTGGCCGAGGGGCCGAAGGTTGTTGGCGACCTGATGAAGAGGTGCAGGCCGGCAGCGGTACTGGCAACGGACGACTACGAGCCGGAAGGGCACGTGGAGGTGCAACGCATCAGCCACGATGAACTGAGGCGCATCAGCTTCCTGCAGCATCCGCAACAGGTGGTGGCACTCTTTCCCCTACCCGACTCCTCAGACCCGGCAGTAAGGAACGACAGACTGACGATAGCACTGGACGGCGTACAGGACCCGGGGAACCTGGGGACCATCATCAGACTGGCTGACTGGTTCGGCATCGACACCATCGTCTGCAGCGAGGAGACGGCAGACGCCTGGAACCCGAAGGTGGTGCAGGCCACGATGGGAAGCATTGCACGTGTGAAGGTGACGTACACTAACCTGGCACAGTGGATAGACAGTCTGCCACAGGACTTTCCCGTCTATGGCACGCTGCTGGACGGCGACAACATCTACGACCAGCCATTGACGCAGCACGGACTGATTATCATGGGAAACGAGGGCAACGGACTGACAGAAAAAGTCAGGCGACGGGTAAACCGTCGCCTGCTGATTCCATCATACCGTACCGATGATACGGCAGAGTCGTTGAACGTGGCCATTGCCACGGCTATTGTCTGTGCCGAATTTAGAAGAAGAGGTAGCGATTGTCGGTAATATTCGCCTTCTGGTAAAGTTCCTGCATGAAGCGGCTGGCTGCCTGCATGGCGGTCTGCTTCTGCTGTGCCTCTATCTCCTTAGCATTGAACTTCTTCTTCTGCTGGTCTACATTCAGCACCTGGAATAGGAATGCTCCGCCGTTACCCTTGACGGGGGCTGCATGGAACTCGCCTGCCTTGGTGGCAGCAACAGCACCAGCCAGCGCGGGCTCTGAAGAACCGGTGGCCTGAACAAAGACGGGTGATGTGAAGCTAATCTGCTTGACGGTGTCGATGACAGCACCCTTGGCCTTGGCGTCAGCGATGCTCTTGACGCCTTCGAGTTTCTTTGCCAAAACTTCGTACTTCTTATCGCGCAGTACCTGCGGCATGAGAACGTCCTTGACACCGTCGAGGTCGCGATAGCCAACAGGATGAACCTTCTCAAGGGCTACGACGAGCAGATGGTCGTTGGAACCGCACTCATAGAGGGGGCTCACCTGTCCGGGAGTGGCATCGAAGATCCACTTCATAGCCTCACGGGTGGCACGGATGCCAGCCACATGATGCTCAGAGTTGACAAGATCCTTACGCTCAAGCACCCTGAAACCAAACTTCTCGGCATTCTTCTCCAGAGCCTCGATGCTGTTGTTCTCGCTGACATACTGGCTGAACTTGTTGTAGGCATCGCTGTAAGTCTGCTTAGAGAAATCAATGCTGCGCTTGATGACGGCCAGATCGTACTTGTTGACCATGGCACGACGGTCAGTAACCTGAACGATGAGGTTGCCCTGGGCAAACTTCACGTTCTTCATCTGGCCGGCGCCAAGGGTGTTGAGGGTCATGAGATAGTCCTTCGTCTCAGCATCGATGCTGGTGGAGTTCTGGTACTGGGCAGAGGTGAGCCACTGCTTTGCGCCGTTCTGACCATACTTCTTGGCGATAGAGTCGAAGGGTGCACCACCGGCAATGGCGGTATAGATGCTGTCGGCACGCTTCTGAGCGGCCTCAGCGGTCTCAGCACTCACCTGAATCATACGGAACTCGACAGAGTCGGGCATCTGCACCTTGTTGATAAGCTTGACAACGTTCATGGTGTTGTCGGCAGCAGTCTCGAAGGGAGCGGTGGTCTGACCTACGGCCATGGAGTCGATACGGGCGGCGATGTCGGAAGGCAGGGCACGGTTAGTGACAGGCAGGCCGACATAGGGAATCTGCGACTGGGCCTTGCGCACAATCTCAGAGGCGGCGGCACCGCTCTGCAGCTTCTGGCTGGCTTCCTGCATGTCCTTCAGCAGGGCATCGCGGTCGCTCTTGGAGGCTACCACCTGGAAATCAACGTACTTGATGTCGCGGCTCTCAAGGGGCTGCTTGAAGGCTTCCTTCTCACTCTCGAACTTGGCCTTCAGGTCGGCATCGGTGACCTTCACCTCGTCGTCCTTCACGCTGTTGTAGCCAAGAGCAGCCAACACGATGTTGCTCTCCTGACTCTGGGCGTCGAACTGTGCCTTGGCGCTGACGGGATTGCTGAGGAGACAGCCTGCCAGCAGGGCCTGAAATTTCTGAGCCAGGGTCTGCTGGCGCAGGGTCTTCTCAATGAAGCACCAGTAGTCGTAGATTGACTTATACTGCTCAGCCAACTGAGGGTTGGTGTTGCTCTTATAGTCGTTGAGGAACTTGCTGAGCTGTGAGGCATCGAAACGGCCGGTCTGCTGGTTGACAAACGGGGTCTGCATCAGCAGGGGGTTAGTGCCCTCACGCAGCATGTTCTGCATCTCGGCATCGGTGACCGTGAGACCAAGCTCGTCGGCTTCCTTTGCAAGAATCTGGCTGTTGACGAAGGTGTTCCACACCTGGTCTTTCACCTGATTGAGTTCGTCCTCAGTGAGATTGTCACGACCCTGTGACATCTTGATGACTTCCTGATACTCATCAATGAGGGCCTGGAAGTCCTGAACATTGACTTTCTTACCTAACACTTCACCCACCTGCTGGCGCTGCTCGTTCTTGGATGCTTCGCAAGAACGGAACATTTCTTCAGCGATGAATGCAAACAGGGCCAGACCGATGACGATGACAAGGGTTGGTCCCCAGTTTCTGATTTTTCCAATTGCTGCCATTTAACTGTTTAATTTTTTTTGTTATTTATTTTTCTATTCTTTCTCTTTTTTCAAATTCAGTCGGCAAAATTACTAAAAATGTCGGACATAACGAAATTTTTCTGCAAAAAACCGCCTATTCAATGACTTTTAAGCGCACAAGTTCGATTTTTGTGGCCGTATTCTTGATGATTTTGAACTCAAAGCGGCCAATTCTGACAACTTCGTTGAGTTTTGGAAACGACTGATACTCATGCAGGATGAGACCGCCGACGGTCATGTACTCGTCGTTCTCAGGCAGAGACAGGTTGAACATTTCGTTGACTTTCTCAATCTCCAGACGTGCTGAAAGCATATACTCGCCGTCAGAAAGCTGCTTGGCCACGTAGTTGTTGGAGTCGTGCTCGTCTTCGATCTCGCCGAAGATTTCCTCGACGATGTCTTCAAGGGCTATCATGCCGCTGGTGCCACCGAACTCATCGACAACGATGGCCAGCGACTTGCGCTGCTGCATAAAGGTCTTCATGAGACGCGAAGCCTGCATGGTCTCAGGAACGAAGATAAGCTGGCGGATGCCTGTACGCCAGTCTGAGGGGTTATGGAACATCTCAGCAGAGTGGATATAGCCCACGACATGATCAATGTCCTCATGGTAGACGATGACCTTGGAGTGGCCGCTCTCGATGAACACCTGCTTGAGCTGTTCGATATCGCAGGTATCCTCGACAGCATCAATCTCGGTACGCGGCACCATGCAGTCGCGCACACGGGTCTCAGAGAAGTCGAGGGCGTTCTGGAAGATTTTCACCTCCTCCTCAATCTCCTCATCGCTCTTGGCATTGTCGATGCTTGACTGCACCAGATAGTCGAGGTCGACACGGGTGAACTCACGACCGTCTTGCTCCTGCTCAACGGAGAGGCCCACCAGACGCAGCAGACCATGTGACAGGAGGGTGGCAAACCTGGAGATGGGATACAGCAGGACATAGCAGATGTAGGCAGGGACGGCAAAGAACGTCAGCAGGGCGTTGGGGCTGGACTTGAAGATGGTCTTTGGCAGGAACTCGCCAGTGAAGAGCACCACGAGTGTAGACAATAACGTGTCGGCCGTCACTCGGGCACCGTCGCTGAGATTGCTGAACAGCAGCTCGTCGAAGATACGGGCAAAGAGGATACCGTAGATAACGAGGGCAATATTGTTTCCCACCAGCATGGTAGAGACAAAATTGTTGGGATGGTGATAGAACACATTGAGGGCCCGCTGCGACAGTCCGTTCTTATCCTTATCCATCTCAGCCAGCAGACGGTTGCTGCTGACGAAGGCTATCTCCATGCCTGAGAAGAAGGCTGAGAAAATCATGGTGACGACAAGGCCAATTATCAATCCGGTCATATCCATACGATCACTCTCTGCTATTCTGTCATGGTCTTGGCATGCTTCTGAGCCGCAGGGCGTACGGGCATCTGCGGCTGCTGCAAGGTGGTGTCGGCAGGTGTGGCGGACGTGTCCTCGCCTTCGTCTTCCTTCTCGGGGATAAACGAGCCCTTGGAATTGGAGACGGTGTAGTGCGTCATACGCTCGTCGCTGCGGAAATAGGTGCCCTGCAGTGTGCGCTCAGGGGTGACGACCTGGGAGAAAACGTTGGAATAGAACTCATGGCGCAGACCATCCCAGTAGAGTTCCTCGCTACGGTACAGCAGGCCGTTGTTGTTGCGGATGCGAACCCGTCCGCGCAGTTTCCACAATTTGAGCTTGTCGTAGTGCCAGGCGGTGTCGGCCTGGATATAGGCCTGCACATGGAACTTCTCGTCGAACTGTTCAAAGAAGACACCCTTCATAAACTCCCAGCGGTTAGGCTGACGGATGACGTTGACATCCCAGCGCTCGGTAACGATGCGGTACTTGATGACGCCGGAGTCGCTGATAAGGGTGTTGACCCCATAGGATGTCATCATGGACACAGAGTCGCGTTCATGGATAGCGGCCGCCGTATGCTCCTTGGCCTCATCGGCACATGACAGCAACGTCAAGAGGACAAGCCAAAGGCCTGCCCCTGCCAGACGCACGATATGGTTTACAGTTTCCACAGTATGCAGGATGCTTCGCTTAATCCACCTTCCACTTCATAAACCAACGCTCGTTGAACGTGATGCCAACGTTAATCCGGAAGGTATTCTCGGTGATGAACCCGTCGGCAGCGGAACGTACCCACTGGCCGCTGATATTGAGCACTGAGCGGTTGTTGTAACCATTGACGATGGGTAAGGCCAGTCCGATACTGGCAGACAGTTCCTTGGGACCGTCCTGACCGTTTATTTTATAATAAGGTGTAGCGTAACCTACGCCTAAACGGTAGTGAACATGCTCAAGATACTTACGGCCCAGGGGATTAGGCTGCCAGTCGAGACCAGCAGCAACCTTGTAGCGGTCCTTGAGCAGACCACTCTGCTTCTTGTAGGTGCCGTTGCTATAGCCGGGCATCTTCAGGTCGCTCCATTTGTCGAAGGTGAAGTCGGCTGCCACCAGCAATTTGCCCCCATGACTGTAGGATACACCACCACCAAAACTCATGGGGATAGCCATGGCGTCGGAGAGACGGAAAGTGGTGGTATCGGTCTTCGACGAGGCGCCGTTGGTGTTGTAGATAGACATCTCGGCTGTATTGTTCAACTTGTGACCGAGACCGAAGACGGCTCCCAGCGTGAGTATGTCGTGACTGTTGACCTTCTGCTGCCACTGGGCACCAAAGTCGAGTTTATAACTGTTGATGCTGGTATAATACTTCTTTGTGAGGGTGTTAGAGGCAGCCGACGACGAGGGTGTCACCGAACGGTCGATGGAGCCCCACAGGTAGGCAGCGTTGACACCCACGGACAATGGGCCGAAGACGTGGGCGCCGACGCCGAGGAACAGTTGGTGAAGACCGCCGCTTCCGGTGTAGGTCTCAGTCATGGTGCCAGTGACGTCAGACCGTGTTGTAGTCTTGTAGTCATAGCCTACCGTGGAATAGGGCAGCACACCAAAGGACACGCCAATGCCCCGCCAGGCACGGAAAGAGGCCACAGCATACTCAAAGGCAGCCATAGAGGCATTACGCCTGACGTTGTTTTCCTTGTAGTTAGTAAACTGCCCCGACAGCCCCATGTCGAAGAGCATGGTCAACGAATCGACACCGGAATAGGAAGCGGGGTTGAGCGTATTGACCTGGCTACCCTCACGGAGGGCATAGCCCACACCGTTCATGCCACGGCCGGCACTCTGTGAATAGTCGGCAAGCGTGCCTATGCCAAACTGGCTATAGGGTGACTTTGTACCACCCTGCGCCCAGACACCGCTAACTGCTGTTGTCATCAGCAGGAAACTGGCTATTATTGATTTCTTCATCTGCTTTTTCAATTCAGCCTGCAAAGTTACAAAATTATTCATAATTCGTAATTCATAATTCATAACTTTTTTATATCTTTGCAGAAAATTTAAGATATTCATGACAAGAGAACAACGTTACAAGGCAGTAATCACCTATTTTCAGCAACAGATGCCGGAGGCCGGCACGGAACTGGAGTTCGGCAGCGTGTTCCAGTTACTGGTAGCCGTCATCCTGAGTGCTCAGTGTACTGACAAGCGCATCAACCTGGTGACACCGGCACTGTTTGAACGCTTTCCCGACGCACGCACCATGGCACAGGCCGATACCGACGAGGTGTACGAATACATCAAGAGTGTATCCTACCCTAACGCCAAGGCCAGGCACCTGACGGCAATGGCCAGAACACTGGTAGAGAGGCACGGCGGCGAGGTGCCTGAGGACATGAACCTGCTGCTGGATCTGCCAGGCGTGGGACGCAAGACGGCCAATGTGATTCAGGCCGTGGCGTTTGACAAGCCTACCCTGGCCGTCGACACGCATGTGTACCGTGTCAGCCACAGACTGGGATTGGTGGGCAGGCGCGACAACACGCCCTTCAAGGTGGAACAGGCGCTAACCAGAAACATTCCCGAGGAACTGATACCTCTGGCGCACCACTGGCTATTGCTGCACGGCCGCTACGTATGCACGTCGCAAAAGCCGAAATGCCAGAAATGTGACCTGGCGGACATCTGTCCGAGACTACTGGAAGGTTCGAAGTTAGAGTAGCTCTAACAGGCTATCGTAATCCACTCCAAAATAATCACTTATCTGAATATCGGAAAGTTTTTCTATAACATCTCGGGGATTGGTGGTCGTCAGTCCTACCACCGTCATGCCGGCAGCACGTCCTGAAAGGAGGCCATTGACGCTGTCTTCAAAGACGATGCACTCATCGGGCGTGGCACCAAAACGGGCGGCTCCTTTCTGATAGCAGTCGGGATGGGGCTTTGAGAAAGCAAAATCCTCAGACGTGAGAATAGCATCGAAAAGGCTCTTGAACTGTGGCTGGGCACGGTAGACGTTCTCCATCTTAGGCTGGTTGGAACTTGTGACAACAGCCGTCTTCACACCATGGGCATGCAGACTGGCTATCAACTGCTCGAAGCCGCCAATGTAGTCGTACGACATCTGCGACTCAAACTCATTGAGCCGACGGGTAATGACGGACTGCTCAGCGGCCAGGGGGCCCGAAAACCAGCGGTCGTAAATCTGCGTCAGCGTGGAGCCTTTGATTTCGTGTTCCAGACCAGGATGCTCCGGGTGGTAAAGCCGGCACTGGCTACCCCAGAAAACGGTGTACTGCGGCTCGGTGTCGAAGACCACGCCGTCTAAATCGAATAATGCTGCTTTCAGTTTTTTCATAACTTAATACACGCGCGGGCCGAAGATACGGGTGCCAATACGCACCATGGTGGAACGGCACGCCAGGGCAATGGGATAATCATCGCTCATGCCCCAGGAACGCTCGCAGAACCAGGGGGCATCAGCAAAATACTGCTGTTTGACCTCATCGAAGAAGTCGGCGGCGATGGTGAACTCACGGCGAATCTGCTCACGGTCGTCGGTGAACGAGGCCATCATCATCAGACCGCAGATACGCACATGCTTCAACTGGCGCCACACCCCTTCAGCCAGCAACTGACGGCAGGCGTCGAGGGTCAGGCCATACTTGGTAGACTCCTCGGCAATGTGGAGTTCGAGGAGCACGTCAATCACACGGCTGCACTTGGCGGCCTGCTTGTCGATCTCAAGTAACAGACGCTCAGAGTCGACGGCCTCCACCATATTAATATATGGGGCTATATACTTGACCTTATTGGTCTGCAGGTGGCCTATAAAATGCCATACAATGTCCTTGGGCAGCGTCTGGTGCTTCTGTTTCAGCTCCTGCTCGTGGCTTTCGCCGAACACACGCTGGCCCTGGGCATAGGCAGCCTCAATGTATTCATTAGGGTGATACTTGCTGATGGCCACCAACTGAACGCCCTGAGGCAACTCCGCCCGGATTTGCCTCAGGTTACCTTCTACGTCGTACATCAGCCCCTTTCAAATTCAGGTTTGTCGTCGGTCCGGCCGTCCTTGCCATATTCGTAAACATCCATCAAAGTGGTCTCTGCCACTGAGGCGATGACATAGTCAATCATAGTGCCGCCCATCACCTCGTCGATGTTCTTCACGGCACCATTCAGCGTGCCGGCATTCACCAGGTAGTTAACACTGGAACGTTTCTCCTTGGCTGTCTTCTCGTCGATAGTGATAAACTGCAACTTCGTCTTATACCAACGGTCGGCAGTGTCCATATCGCTAAAGAATATCTCCTTGTAGGGGGCTATCTTGATATCCTTGATGGTAAACTCGCCGCTGATAAACGATGACATCTCTTCCATGATACGCTGCTCAGCCTCAGTGAAGCTGAGGGCATCGATGGTATAGGTTTCTACGACTTTTTTCTGAAGACCATCTTCCATGACCTTCTCATACTGAATCTTACATTCAAACCAAATAGCTGTTCTTGACCTCATTATTTTATAATTATTTCCTTATTAATATCTATTCACCCTCCTTTTCGGCCTTCTCGCGCTCTTCCATACGCGCCTTCAGGCGGCTGGTGACCTGGTCGATAATCTGTGTGGCTATCAACTGACTTCGCGACGGCTCGAGACCGGCTTCGCGTCCCAACTGCTGCTGCACCTCCACCAGTTCCTCCATCGTTGACATGCTGCCTGCCATGAAGTCCTTAGAGGTAGAACCCATGTGTTCCTTATCATAAATGCGCGAGAGGATGGCCTCTGCACGTTGGGCAAAACGCTTGCGGAAAATCTGCTCAGCCTTAGCCTCATACTCTTTCATGATATGCTTATCAACATTTGTTCCGAGGCTATCGTCGATGTTGTCCAGGTCCGTATTTGAACCATACCCCCCGTCATCCAGCAAATCGTCATCGGCCTGCTTGGGAGCTGGTTTCACAAACTCGATGTCCTCACGTTCGGGCACCAATGTAAAATACAGACTGAAGCAGAAACAGACCACCAGCAGAGCGGCTATGCCAAGAAGGAATGACTCACGCAGACTCTTACGGCTGGTCATGGCGTGCTTCATATCCTCAGGAGTCTGGTAGCGATTGTCTGGATCGGGGTCGGTGGCTTTCTTGACAACGCCACGCAGTTCTATGGGAATCTCAGATTGCCGGTATAGAAACTCTATGAACTTTCCAAGGGAATAGATGTCGGAACGTTCGTCGAAAGTACCGTTCTCCAAGACCTCGGGAGCCAGATAGTCGGCGTTGGACTCACCAAACAACTGCGGCAGGTTGTTCATGGCTTTATAGGCCGAACCGTGGAAGAGCAGCAAGGGGTGGGTGTCGCCCTTGCGAGACAGCACGTTGTTAGGTGCATAACAGACGTGGCAGATACCCTGGTCGTGCAGGTATGCCATCAGGTCTAACAGATCGGTGACAGTGTTGAAGATGAACGACTTGCCTGCAACAATGGCTGGAGAGTCTTCTAACAGGCGTTCATAGGTATGGAAAGTGCCCTGTTCGACCTTCACAGCGCAAATACCGTCACTGTCGGTTTCTACGGTGAAGTGGAGTTGGCCCTTGTGGTCCAGATGCTTATTGACTTCGCACTCAGCTGTCAGGGCATCGGTAAAAACCAGACTGTCAAGCAGTTCTTCATGCAGGTCAACCACATTGACATACTTGCCGTCGGTCATTTTCTTATAAAATTGTCCGAAGGGCATGACTTCCTTAGCCAGGGCCGCTCCGTTCATCGATTCCAGCAAATCTTCGTAGTTCATCTTGATATATTTGTAAATTATCGTGCAAAAGTACACATAAAATCCGAAAAAATGCACGAATTAAAAAAAATTTAGTACCTTTGCACAGTTTTTTGATTTAACAGATAAGAGAAAGAGATGCCAGAAATATCTATACGCGGCCTGGAGATGCCAGAGTCACCAATCCGCAAATTGGCTCCCCTTGCCGCCGCTGCCAAGAAGCGCGGCACAAAAGTGTACCACCTGAATATCGGACAGCCTGACCTGCCCACACCGCAGGTGGGACTGGACGCTCTGAAGCACATTGAGCGCGACATACTGGAGTACTCACCGTCGCAGGGATACCTGAGTTATCGTGAGAAACTGGTCAACTACTATGCGAAGTATAATATCAACGTCACAGCCGACGATATCATCATCACCTCTGGAGGTTCTGAGGCGGTGCTCTTTGCCTTCCTCTCCTGCCTAAACCCCGGCGACGAGATTATCGTGCCGGAGCCGGCCTATGCCAACTATATGGCCTTCGCCATCTCGGCAGGCGCCAAAATACGCACCATCGCAACAACTATTGACGAGGGATTCTCGCTGCCCAAGGTTGAGAAGTTCGAAGAACTCATCAACGAGCGCACGCGTGCCATCATGATATGCAACCCCAACAACCCGACGGGCTATCTCTACACCCGCCGCGAAATGAACCAGATACGCGACCTGGTGAAGAAGTACGACCTGTACCTCTTCTCAGACGAGGTCTACCGTGAATACATCTATACAGGATCACCCTATATCTCGGCCTGTCATCTGGAGGGTATCGAGCAAAACGTCATCCTCATCGACTCTGTGTCGAAACGCTACTCGGAATGCGGCATCCGCATCGGAGCGCTTATCACGAAAAACGAACAGGTGCGCAAGGCGGTGATGAAGTTCTGTCAGGCACGTCTCTCGCCGCCACTCATCGGACAGATTGTGGCCGAAGCCTCGCTCGATGCACCAGAGGAATACTACCGCGATGTGTATGACGAATATGTGGAGCGTCGCAAATGCCTTATTGACGGACTGAACCGCATACCCGGCGTCTACTCACCGATACCTATGGGTGCCTTCTATACGGTGGCCAAACTGCCTGTGGACGATGCCGAGAAATTCTGCCGTTGGTGCCTGGCTGAATTCAATTATGAGGGCGAGACGGTGATGATGGCCCCCGCCGCCGGATTCTACACCACGCCTGGAGCCGGTATCAACCAGGTGCGCATAGCCTATGTCCTGAAGAAAACCGACCTGGAACGCGCGCTTGTGGTATTGCGAAAAGCACTTGAGGCATACCCCGGAAGATTTGACGACTGATGAATCTGCCACTGTTCATAGCACGTCGCATCTATCATGATGAGGACGACCGCCACCAGGTGAGCCGCCCGGCCATACGTATAGCCACCATTGGTGTTGCCATCGGACTGGCAGTCATGATTCTAACCGTCAGCGTCGTGCTGGGATTTAAGCACTCCATCCGCGATAAAGTGGTGGGCTTCGGAAGCCATATCCAAGTCATGAGCCTGCTCTCTGTCAACAGTGTAGACAGTTACCCTATCTGCATAGACGACAGCACCATGAAGGCCCTTGACAGCATTCCAGGGGTCAGGAATGTGCAGCGCTATACATTGGCACAGGGCATTCTGAAAACCGACGAAGACTTCCTGGGTGTAGTATTCAAGGGCATTGGACCAGAGTATGACCTCGACTACCTGAAACAGCACATCGTGGAAGGCAAGATACCAGTATTCAGCGACTCGACAGCATCGAGCAAACTGCTGGTATCGCGCTTAATGGCCGACAAACTAAAACTAAAGGCCGGCGACCGCATCTATGCCTATTTCATCAGCAATGACGACGTACGTATTCGTCGCTATACAGTGGAGGGTATCTACCAGACAAATATGACGCGGTTTGACGAGATCATCTGCTACACCGACCTCTATACAGCCTGCAAACTGAACGGATGGTTTGAGGGCCAGTGCTCGGGGGCAGAATTACTGGTAAGCAATTTCGAACAGTTGGACGAGACATACGCGCATGTTATAGATAAGGTGCACCACAGGACAGACCGCTATCATAGCACCTTCTCGTCGCAAACCATCTACGATGCCTACCCGCAGATATTCAACTGGCTGGAACTGCTTGACATCAATGTGTGGATTATCCTCGGACTGATGATTTGTCTGGCTGGCATCACCATGGTCAGCGGTCTGCTCATTATCATTCTGGAACGCACCTCAATGATTGGCGTACTCAAAGCCCTTGGCTCAAGGAACAGCACAATACGGCACACATTCCTGTGGTTCTCAGCCTTTATTATCGGAAGGGGATTACTGTTGGGCGATATTTTAGGCATAGGCCTGGCCATGCTGCAACAGTACACGGGACTCATCAAACTGGACCCCCAGACCTATTACGTCAGCGAAGCACCCATGGAGATAAATTTCGCGATTATTTTAACACTGAACATTGCTACCCTAATTATCAGTATTTCTGTCCTAATTATCCCCAGTTTCTTTATTTCTCACATTCATCCTGCAAAATCTATGCGTTACGAGTAAAAAATTGCACAAAAAATTTGCGAATGTGCAAAAATCGTTATACCTTTGCACAAAATTTCAAAAAATGTGCAATGAATACTGCGTTAAGCTTTAACGGATACATACAGAGAGCAATTGTTGAGAATTGGGAGCATGATGCCCTGACAGATTATCAGGGAGTGACCCTGCAGTTTCACGATGTTGCCAGAAAAATTGAGAAGATCCATATCCTCTTTGAGAACAGCAACGTTCAACAAGGTGATAAGATTGCCATCTGTGGACGCAACTCAGCGCACTGGGCAGTTACCTTTTTAGCCACTCTCACATACGGAGCCGTAGCAGTACCCATCCTACATGAGTTTAACGCTGAACAGATACACAACATTGTCAACCACTCGGAATCCAAACTACTCTTCGTGGGCGACTATATTGTCAAGACCATCAATCCAGAGGCCATGCCGAATCTGGAGGGTATCATCAATCTTCCAGACTTTTCGCTGCACACATCGCGTTCGGAGAAACTGACGTATGCACGGGAGCACCTGAATCTTATGTTCGGCAGTAAATTCCCAATGGCTTTCCGTGCTAACAATGTCAGTTATCACGTTGACAAACCGGAGGAATTGGCACTTATCAACTACACAAGCGGTACAACAGGATTCTCAAAGGGTGTCATGCTACCATACAGGGCTATCTGGGGCAATCTGGATTTCTGCATCAACAACCTGCCAGTGAAGCCACATGACAACATGCTCAGCATCCTGCCGATGGCTCACATGTATGGCATGTCCATTGAATTCATCTTCGGCTTCTGTCGCGGCTGCCACCTGTACTTCCTGACACGTCTGCCGTCACCTGCCATCATTGCGGAAGCCTTTGCCACCGTACACCCGGCTATTGTTATCGCCGTGCCTCTGGTGGTAGAGAAGATTATCCGCAAACGGGTGTTTCCCAAGATTCAGAACAATAGGATAAAGCTGTTGCTCCAGATGCCTGTCATCTCTAAAAAAATCAAGGAAAAAATATGCGAACAGGTATATGCCGCCTTTGGTGGACAAGCCTATGAGGTCATTGTGGGTGGTGCAGCCCTGAGCCGTGAAGTTGAACAGTTCCTTGTCAGCATTGGTTTTCCCATCACAGTAGGTTACGGTGCCACGGAATGTGCTCCTCTAATCAGCTATAGCGACTATAAAGATTTTGTGCCGGCCTCCTGCGGCACCCCCGTAGACCACATGGAGGTAAAGATTGATTCTGCAGACCCCCAGAATATACCGGGAGAGATTCTGGCAAGAGGCACAAACGTCATGATTGGCTATTACAAGAACCAGGAAGCCACAGACCAGGCCCTCGACAAAGACGGATGGTACCACACTGGCGACCTGGGCACCATGAGTGCCGATGGCCACGTGTTCATTCTTGGACGCATCAAAAACATGCTCCTTGGCCCCAGCGGACAGAACATCTACCCAGAGGAGATAGAAGACCAGCTCAACTCCATGCCTATGGTAAGTGAGAGCCTTATCGTGGAGCGCAACAACAAACTTGTCGCGCTGGTCTATCCCGACAAAGACGAAGTGGTGAAATTCACTGTAGAAGAGCTGACGGCCGTCATGGAGCAGAACCTCAACGACCTGAACCAGAGACTGCCACACTACAGTCGTATCTCTGAAATCAAACTACAGGAGGAGGAGTTTGCAAAAACACCCAAGAAGAGTATCAAACGCTACTTATATAAGTAAATGCTAATCTTAACACTATGGAACAAATACCAAGTTTTAACGCGCTACTTGAAAAGTCCATCATTGACAACTGGAACCTTGATGCCCTGACCGATTTCAAGGGTCAGACCCTACAGTTCCATGACGTAGCACGAAAAATTGAGAAATTGCACATCCTGTTCGAAAATTCGGGCGTTGAACAGGGCGACAAAATTGCATTGTGTGGTCGTAATTCCAGCCAGTGGGCTGTTGCTTTCCTGGCTACTCTCACCTATGGAGCTGTGGCCGTTCCTATTCTGCATGAGTTCAATGCAGAGCAGATTCACAACATTGTCAACCACTCTGAAGCCAAGTTACTTTTTGTCGGCGACCATGTGGCCAAGGAAATCAATCCGCAGGAGATGCCGCGTCTGGAGGGTATCATCAACAATCCCGACTACTCGCTGATGGTGTCGAGAACGGACAAACTGACGTATGCCCGTGAGCACCTCAACGAACTGTACGGACGCAAATACCCAAAGTATTTCAGAAAGGAGCATGTCAACTACTATAAGGAGAAGTCACCCGAAGAACTGGCACTCATCAACTATACCAGTGGTACCACCGGGTTCTCAAAGGGAGTGATGCTGCCCTACCGCGCTCTATGGTCGAACTATGACTTTGCCTGCGATGTTTTGGGCAAGACCATCAAGGGCGGCGACCGCATTATATCCATGCTGCCCATGGCTCACATGTACGGCATGGCCTTCGAGTTTATCTTCGAGTTCTTGCACGGTTGCCATGTCTACTACTTGAACCGTGTACCCTCACCTGCCATCATTGCCCAGGCACTGGCTGAGATAAAGCCTGTCATTGTCATTGCGGTACCTCTTATCATTGAGAAAATCATCCGTAAGAAGGTGTTCCCCAAGATTCAGAACAACCGCATGCGCCTACTCTTGCAGATGCCTGTCATATCGAAGAAAGTACGCGAGATGATCTGTCAGGAGGTACTCAAGGCCTTTGGTGGAAACATGTACGAGGTTATCATTGGCGGCGCAGCACTGAACCAGGAGGTGGAGCAGTTCCTCAAACGCATCAACTTCCCATACACCGTAGGCTACGGTGCCACCGAGTGTGCTCCCATCATCTGCTATGCTGACTGGCACGACTTTGCACCAGGCTCATGCGGACGTGCAGCCCTCCACATGGAGGTAAAGATTGACTCGCGCGACCCGGAGAACATACCCGGTGAGATTCTGGCCAAGGGCCTCAATGTCATGCTGGGATACTACAAGAATCAAGAGGCTACTGAACAGACTATAGATAAAGACGGATGGTATCACACCGGTGACCTGGGCACCATGGACAGCAACGGCAATGTCTACATCAATGGACGTATCAAGAATATGCTTCTTGGTGCCAGCGGACAAAACATCTACCCCGAGGAGATTGAAGACAAGTTGAACTCGATGACCATGGTATTGGAAAGCATCGTTGTACAACGCGACACGAAGCTGGTAGCGCTGGTGTATCCTGACCTTGACGAAGCCAAGAACCTGGGATTAGGCGATGACGACCTGAAGAACATCATGGAGCAGAACCGCAACGGACTGAACCAGATGCTGCCTGCTTATGAGAAAATCAGCGAGATAGAGATTTTCCATGAAGAGTTCGAGAAAACACCTAAGCGCAGTATCAAGCGTTATCTGTATACCTAAAAAGAATCAGGCTTCTCATCCGTTGAGAAGCCTGATTCCTTTATACACCTTAATTGTGAATTATCAATTGTGAATTGTTAATTACCAATTCTAATTATTCACCGAGCCACCGACAATGTCGAGCAGTTCGTTGGTGATAGCCTGCTGACGACTCTTGTTGTACTGCAGGTTCAACTGACGCAGGAGTTCATCTGCATTGTCTGTCGCCGTCTGCATGGCTACCATTCGGGCAGCATGCTCGGATGCTACACTGTCAAGCAAGGCGGTATAGAGCATCAAGTGAGCCAGTTTTGGAATGAGCTGCGAAAGGACGGTGCCCATGTCGGGCTCAACGATGAAGTTATCGTTCAGAGGAGCAACCTCCTTGCCGTCTGCATCCACCTTCACCTTCTTCTTGCGGTTCTTCTTGAGGTATTCCTGACTCTCCTTGGTAGCAGCAATCGACGTCAGGTCGCGCTCATGGTCGCGCTCCAACTCCTCCTCAATATCAATGGGCAGGAAGATCTTGCGGGTCAACACCTGCGAGCCGGCAGACTTGAAGTGGTGGTAGACGAGCTCCACCTTGTCAATCTTTCCGTCTCGGAACTTTTCGCCAATTTCCATAGCAATGTCGATGCACTGGCGGACGTTGGGTTTGTCGGCAAGTGCCGAAAATTCTCCCTGTACATTATAGCCCAGCTTTTGCGCCTTCTCATAGACCTTGCGACCTATGGGATAGACCTCAATGTCGGTCACACCTTGCTCACGATATTCGGCAACAATATGCTGCATCATCTTGATGACGTTGGCATTGAAGCCACCGCAAAGCGAGGAGTTACTGGCATAGACGACCAGAGCCGCCCTTTTCACAGGGCGCTCCTGGTCATAGATGGTCTGCGCCTCAGCCTCGGCAGCAAGAAACGACTTGAGGATGTGCTCCAGCATGGTCTCATAGGGCAGCATATTCTGGATAGCCACCTGTGCATGATGCAACTTCGACGAAGCCACCATCTTCATGGCCGACGTAATCTTCCTGGTGCTGTTCACCGAAGCAATGCGGCCTTTGATTTCTTTCAGCGACGGCATAGGCTATCAGGATTTATACGTTCCGGCAATATCGGCCATCGTGGCCTCAATCTTGGCAGTTGTCTGTTCGTCAATCTTTCCGCTGGCCAACGTCTCAATGACCTCAGGGGCAGAGGAGCGCAGCTTGTCGAGGAACTGGTCCTGGCACTGACGCACCTTGTCAATAGGCACCTGACGCATCAGGCCGTGTACGCCGCAATACAGGATGGCAATCTGCTCACCGACGGGCATAGGACTATACTGCGGCTGGATGAGCAGCTGGTTGTTCTTACGGCCACGGTCGAGAGTCATTGCCGTCACAGCGTCCATGTCGCTGGAGAATTTCGAGAAGGCCTCAAGCTCACGATACTGTGCCTGGTCAATCTTCAGCGTACCTGCCACCTTCTTCATAGACTTTATCTGTGCCGAACCACCTACACGGCTCACGGAGATACCGACGTTGATGGCGGGACGGAAGCCCTGGTTGAAGAGGTCGCTCTCGAGGAAGATCTGACCGTCGGTGATAGAGATCACATTCGTGGGGATGTAAGCCGACACGTCGCCTGCCTGCGTCTCGATGATAGGCAGAGCGGTGAGCGAACCACCACCTTTGACATGACCCTTCATGCATTCTGGCAGGTCGTTCATCTGCTCGGCCACCTCCTGCTGCTCGTTCATCTTTGCTGCACGCTCCAACAGACGGCTGTGCAGGTAGAACACGTCACCGGGATAAGCCTCACGACCAGACGGACGACGAAGAATCAGCGACACCTCACGATAGGCAACAGCCTGCTTCGACAAATCGTCGTAGACCACCAATGCAGGCAGACCGCGGTCGCGGAAGTACTCGCCGATGGCGGCACCGGCAAACGGTGCATAGTACTGCATGGCGGCAGGGTCGGCAGCCGTAGCAGCCACCACGATGGTGTAAGGCATAGCACCGTGCTCCTGCAAGGTAGAAACGAGGGCGGCAACGGTCGAAGCCTTCTGGCCGATGGCGACATAGATACAATAGACAGGCTTGCCTGCCTCGTAGAAACTCTTCTGGTTGATGATGGTATCAACAGCGATAGCGGTCTTACCCGTCTGACGGTCGCCGATGATAAGCTCACGCTGTCCGCGGCCGATGGGAATCATCGAGTCAATAGCCTTCAGACCTGTCTGCAGGGGCTCTTTCACCGGCTGTCGGTAGATAACGCCCGGAGCCTTACGGTCAAGCGGCATTTCAAAAGCGTTCTTCAAGTCGATGTCGCCTTTGCCGTCAATAGCCTGTCCCAAAGGATTGATAACACGACCGAGCATATTATCGTTGACACGGATGCTGGCAATGCGCTTTGTACGCTTTACCACCTGTCCCTCCTTGATGCCCGATGTGGGGCCTAAGAGCACGCAGCCGACGTTATCCTCTTCCAGGTTCATCACGATAGCCATTGTCCCGTTCTCAAACTCCAGCAGCTCGTTAGCCTCCGCATTGCGCAAGCCGTAAATACGGGCAACGCCGTCGCTGACGGTGAGCACAGTACCTACCTCATCGAACTTTTCGGCACTTGAAATGCCCTTAAGCTGGTCGAGCAACACCTGACTGACTTCGCTTGGTTTAATTTTATCTGACATGATTGTAATTTACGATTTACGTATTTACTATTTACTATTTAAGTGTGTTGAGTATTGAGTTCAGTTTTGTCTTCACGCTGGCATCCATGCGGAAAGTGTCGTATTCCAGAATGAAGCCGCCAATGAGGTCAGGGTTGACCTCGGTCTCAAACTCCACAGTTCCACTAGTCTTACTCTCCACCATCTGACGCATCTTCTGCTCCGTCTGAGCCGAAACTTGTGCAGCAGTGATGAGACGTCCACGGATGATATTCTTCTGCTGACGGTATAACGTGACGTACGAATTGGCGATGAACTGCATCACCGGCTCACGACCTTCCTTCAGCACCAGCTGAATGAAAGCCTTGGTCAAGGGTGTGGCCGAGCCGCCGACAGCTGTCAGCAGCAGCGTCTTCTTCTTGTCCTTCGAGAGCATCGGACCTGCTATCGTCTGCCTAAGCTGCGGCACATCAAGATAACTCTTTGCCAAGAGTTGCATCTCCTGATATACGGCATCCTCCAGCTGCTGATCAGTAGCACTCTTCAGAAGTGCCCGGGCATAGCGAACCGATATTACTCCTATATCCATACGTATCTGTATTATTTGTTAGAAGAAACGTCATCCAGCATACGGTCGATGAGATCCATCTGTGCCTTGTCGTCCTTGAGGTTCTGACGCAGAACCTTCTCGGCGATTTCAACACTGAGCGTAGCGACTTGCTTACGGATGTCCGCAATGGCAGCCTTCTTCTCCTGGTCAATAGCCACGCGGGCATCTTCCAGCAGACGGGCACCCTCCTGACGGGCCTTGTCCTGGGCTTTCTCTACGATGGCATCACGTGTTTCGGCAGCCTCCTTGAGTATCTGAGCCTGCTTCTCGCGTGCCTCCTGTAAGATGGATTCACCTTCTTTCTGTATATTGGCCAGTCGTTCGTTGGCCTCGTGTGCCTTACGCAACGAGTCGTCGATGAAAGCCTGACGCTCCTTCACCATGCCGGTGATAACAGGGAAGCCAAACTTCCAAAGGAGGAAGAACACCACAAGGAACGTGATGGTCATCCAGAACAACAAGCCAGTACTCGGAATCAATAAATCCATAATGCTGATGCTATTTTCGATTTACAAATTTTCTATTTACAATTAATTTATTTTGCGACGACGACAAGGAAGGATGGTAATCAATCGAAAATCGAAAATCACAAAATCGTAAATAGATTTAGATGCAGAGGAATGCGATAACAGCTGCGAACAGGGCAACACCCTCAATGAGGGCAGCAGCCACAATCATGTTAGTAAACAGCTTATTCATCACCTCAGGCTGACGGGCCATAGCGTCCATAGCCTGACCGCCAATCTTACCGATACCAATACCTGCGCCAATAGCTGCGAGACCTGCGCCTACTGCGGCGCCTAACTTTGCAACACCTTCTGCTGCTAATAATGCTGTAATCATAATTCTTTAATTTTAAATTTGTTATTGGTTTTGTTTTAATTGTTTATTCATGTTCAGGTTCCACCCTTGCCAAGCCTATGAACACTGCCGAGAGCATGGTGAACACCATAGCCTGGATGAAGCATACCAGGCACTCGAGGCACATCATGAAGACACTCATGATAACCGACAATGCCGACATTGACATCTGCACGGCCACGGCCTGACTGGCAACGAGGAAGATGATACACGTGATAGCCACTGCGATGGCGTGTCCTGCCATCATGTTGGCAAAAAGTCGGATCATCAGCGCAAAAGGCTTGGTGAAAATACCGACGAACTCAATCACCGGGATGATAGGTATGGGAGCCTTCAGCCACGTAGGCACCTCAGGCCAGAAGATATCCTTCCAGTAGTGTTTGTTGCCTGAGAACTGTACGATGAGGAACGTGCATAGTGCCAGGAAGAATGTCACGGCAATATTGCCAGTCACGTTACCCGATCCTGGCGGGAACGGAATAAGTCCCATCACGTTACAGGTGAAGATAAAGAAGAAGCAGGTCAACAGGTAGGGCGTGTACTTCTCATACCCCTTGCCTACGCCCGGCTTGATGATTTCATCCACCACATACATCACCAGCATCTCGATGAAGCCCACGAAGCCTCCGGGGGCAGCATCAGAAGCCTTGCGGTTCCTATACCAGCGGGCACTGAGCAAGATACAGCAAAGCAGGATGGCCACGTTGATAAACATCACAGCCACCGTCTTGGTGATAGAGAGGTCGAGGACGGGGGAACCGTTCTCCACTATCTTGCCTGCATGTTCGCCTTCGGTAGCAATGCTCAGGCCGTAGGGTCCCTGTCGCAGTCCCTGAGCATCGGCATGATGCTCGAACTGCGAGGAACAGAAGACGTGCCAGCCCGTAGAACTGTTGACAATGACGGGCAATGGGATGACGAGAGACTTTCCCTCACCAAGGTCGGTGACATGCCAGTCGTGCGAGTCCTTGATATGCTCAAGCACTACCTCCTTGGCCGAGAAGTCCTCTGCCCTCATTGCAGGCATCATCGCCAGAAGCAGGAGTGCCGTGCAAAGCAGTTTTTTTATTCTATTATTCATAATCCAGTTTTCATAATTAGTGTCTCATAGAGAGCGTCACCACCATCATCACCGCATACATTATCATGACAGACGCAGCGAAGTGAGTGGCACTTTCCCTGTCGGATGCGCAGACAACATAGATTGCAACAGCCGTAACGACCAGCAACATACGTATCGCTGCCATGAGGAGATAGAAATGTACCAAGTGCTCCGCAGAGTGGCGCTTCACCATGTCGTAGCCTTTAACGTATGCTACTCCCAGAAGCGTTATGAGCAGTGCGGACAGAAAGAACTCCAATGTTCCTACTCGGTCTTTTCCACGCAGAGCGACACTTCGTTCTGCTGCACCTCGACAAAGCCTCCCAGAATTTCCAGACGCTGGCCGTCGTATTCTACAACACCCTTCTGAAGGGTTGAAATGATGGGGGCGTGGTCAGTCAGAATCTCAAAGTTGCCCTGTGTTCCAGGCACCTTCACACTCTCCACCTCTCCGGTGAACTCTATCTTCTCGGGCGAAACTATCTTCAGCGTCAGCATAAACGTAATTTTCGATTTACAGATTTTCGATTTACGATTCTATCCCTTTGCTGCTTCGAGTAGTTTCTTTGCCTTCTCCTTCGCATCCTCGATGGTACCGACGTTGAGGAATGCCTGTTCTGGCAGGTCGTCCACCTCGCCGTCGAGGATGGCGTTGAAGCCCTTGATAGTGTCCTCAATGGGCACCATCACGCCAGGCAGGCCGGTGAACTGCGAAGCCACAGAGAACGGCTGCGAGAGGAAACGCTGCACACGACGGGCTCGGTTTACCGTCAGCTTATCCTCGTCCGACAACTCGTCCATACCAAGGATGGCGATGATGTCCTGCAGTTCCTTATAGCGCTGCAGAATCTCCTTCACCCTCTGGGCGCAGTCGTAATGAGCCTTACCTACAATCAGCGGGTCAAGAATACGCGATGTACTTCCCAGCGGGTCAACGGCGGGATAGATACCCAGCTCGGCAATCTTACGGTCAAGCACCGTTGTAGCATCCAGATGGGTGAACGTCGTTGCGGGAGCGGGGTCCGTCAAGTCGTCAGCAGGCACATACACAGCCTGAACAGAGGTGATAGAACCCGTCTTCGTAGAGGTGATACGCTCCTGCATGGAACCCATCTCCGAAGCCAGCGTCGGCTGGTAGCCCACAGCACTCGGCATACGTCCGAGCAGAGCCGACACCTCAGAGCCAGCCTGTGTGAAACGGAAGATATTGTCGATGAAGAACAGGATATCGGCAGCGCCGCCGTCCTTGCCACCGCCATCGCGGAAGCCCTCGGCAACGGTCAGACCCGACAGTGCCACAGAGGCACGTGCCCCCGGCGGCTCGTTCATCTGGCCATACACCAGCGTAGCCTGGCTCTTCTTCAGTTCCTCGGGGTCAACCAGTGAGAGGTCCCACTTGCCCTCGTCCATAGCCTTACGGAACTTCTCGCCATAGCGTATCACACCCGACTCAATCATCTCGCGTATCAGGTCATTACCCTCACGGGTACGCTCACCGACACCTGCGAAAACAGAGAAGCCGTTGTGTCCCTTGGCAATATTGTTAATCAGCTCCATGATGAGCACGGTCTTACCCACGCCGGCACCGCCGAAGAGTCCGATCTTACCACCCTTCATATAGGGCTCCAGCAGGTCGATGACCTTGATGCCGGTAGCAAGGATTTCCTTTTTCGTGGACAGCTCCTCAAAAGTAGGAGCCTCACGGTGAATGGGATAGGCGCCCTCCATGTTGAGTTGTTTCATACCGTCGATAGGCTGTCCGATGACGTTCAGCATACGACCCTTAATCTGGTCGCCGGCAGGCATCCTGATAGGTGAACCCAGGGGGATGGCCTCCAGCCCACGCTGCAGTCCGTCGGTATTATCCATAGCCACGCAGCGCACAGTGTCCTCGCCAATGTGCTGCTGCACCTCGACGATGAGTTCGCTACCGTTGCCACGGTCAATCCTAAGGGCATCGTGAATTTTGGGCAACACCTTTTCCGCCTCCTGTCCCTTGGTATCGAAGAACACGTCGATAACAGGACCAATAATCTGGGAAATGTGTCCGCTAATTTGTGCCATAAGCTATTAATATTTAAGATTATTTGTTTTTAGTTTTGATTCTGCCCACAAAGATACGTAATAATTTTGTAATAGAAAAACTTTTTGGCGAAAAATTTATTTTATTCCTATTTTTCCAAATCCTTCAGCCATAGCGTGCTGTTGGCATCGCTGGGCATTCTCCAGTCGCCGCGTGGTGACAGGCTGACACTGCCCACCTTTGGTCCGTCAGGCATGCAAGAGCGCTTAAACTGCTGACTGAAGAAGCGGCGGCAGAAGGTCTGCAGCCATTCCTTTATCACCTCGTCGTCATAAGTCCCGGCAAAGGCTTTCTTTGCCAGCATCAGTATTTTTGCCGGCCGGAAGCCATGGCGCAGGAAGTAATAAAGGAAGAAGTCGTGCAACTCATACGGTCCCACCAGGTCTTCTGTCTTCTGCTTGATATTTCCCTGTTCGTCAGCGGGAATCAGTTCCGGCGATATGGGAGTATCAACGATATCCATGAGCACCTTCGTAGCCATGGTGCGGGCTATGAAGGTCACCAGGAAACGCACCAAGGTTTTTGGCACGCCGGCGTTCACGCCGTACATCGACATGTGGTCACCATTATAGGTTGCCCATCCTAATGCCAGTTCCGACAGGTCACCCGTGCCTACTACGATGGCATTCTCCTTGTTGGCCACGTCCATCAGTATCTGTGTGCGCTCCCTAGCCTGAGAGTTTTCGTAGGTAGTGTCATGCTGGGCTGCATCGTGTCCGATATCCTGGAAGTGCTGTGTCACGGCCTTGGCAATACTTATCTCCCGAACGGTGACACCCAGTTCGTTCATCAGTTCCAGGGCATTATTATAGGTACGGTCAGTCGTCCCGAATCCAGGCATTGTGATACCTATAATACCCTTACGGTCAAGTCCCAGTTTATCGAAGGCCTTAACCGTCACCAGTAGTGCCAGCGTAGAGTCGAGTCCGCCGCTGATGCCTATGACGGCCTTGGCACCATTGATATGGTACAAGCGCTTGGCCAGTCCGGCCACCTGGATATTGAGGATTTCCTCGCAGGCCTCGTCCATCTTCTCATCTTCCGGAATGAAGGGATGGGGATTGACCGGACGTACCAGTTCAAACTCATGCTGTGTCACCAACTTGCAGCTGACCGTCACAGGCTGTGTCATCAGTTGTGCCTGTGCCGTGATAAACGTCGAGTTGGTGCGCCGCTCGGTACGTAGCCGTTCCGTGTCAATCTGTGTAATTTTTATCTGGGGCTGGAAGGAGAAGCGCTCCCCCTCACACAACAGCCGTCCGTTCTCTAAGATCATGGCATTTCCGCCATAAACGACATCCTGTGTCGACTCTCCGAAGCCGCTGCTGGCATAGACATATCCGCTCATGGTCCGGGCACTCTGCTGACACAGCAGTTGCCGCAGATACTGGTGCTTGCCGATGAGTTCGTCAGATGCCGAGAGGTTGAAAATGATGTCGGCTCCTGCCAGCGACAGACGGTTGCTGGGCGGCGTAGGTGCCCACACATCCTCACAGATTTCTATACCGAAGCGGGCACCGTCGCAGGTATTGAAGATGGTTGGCTCTGGGGTGATGTGTACAGGACTTCCCGCCAGATAGACATCCTGCGGTGTGAGGTCTTGTGCCGATGCGAACCACCGTTTCTCATAGAACTCGCCATAGTTGGGCAGGTATGTCTTTGGTACCACGCCCAACAGCGTGCCACTCTGTATGACGACGGCGCAGTTGTAGAGCAGCGACCCTATTTGCACGGGCAGTCCGACGATGACAATGACATCAAGCTTACGGGTGAAGTCGAGCAACATGAACAGTCCCTCTTCGGCCTTGTCGATAAGCAGTTGTTCTTTAAACAGATCCTGACAGGTGTAGCCCGTGAGGCACAGTTCCGGAAACACCATCACCTCTACCCCCTGCCCTTCTGCCTGTGCAATGAGGCTCTCTATCTGCAGTACGTTATATTCTACATCTGCCACCTTGACGGCAGGCACGGCGGCAGCCACCTTTACAAGTCCATATTTCATAGTTTCACGAATTGTCGGTCGTTTTCAATAATCGTATAAATCAATGCTGGCTGTTCAAAGAACTCGTTCTCGCGGAAGGTATGCAGTTTATAGAACTTCACGGGGTCGATGGTAATAAGTGCGTCGACAACCGGCTTGCGCAGGAAATATTTGTCGCGTTTATAGGCTATCAGCTGTATGCACGCGTGTTCCTGCTCATTAAGCTGGTCACGTCCTAACTCTTCCAGGAACAGTTTGGTATTGGGCTCTACCTCACCCGTGGAGCGCACCTGCCAGCTTGTACCCTCAGCCGTCATATAGACGTAGCGCATGTAGTAGTTGCAGTCGTTCACCAGATATGACTCAAAGCGTGTCTCCGACAGTTCCTTCACATCCATAGGCACGAAGGCCAGATATGCCGACAGTTTGTCGCCTCCTTTGCGTTCCTGTACGGCCGCCTTGAATGTCAGGGGCTTGTCTGCCGGCTCCGTCTCCTCCTCCCGGGGTTCTTCCACAGCCGTTTTCTTCTTGTTTTTCACCTCTACGACGTGGCGCGTGTCATAATCCTCTTCACCGATGACCACGACATCACTCGTGCGCATGGGCACTTCAAAGCCGTCCTCGTCCTCGACAAGCACAATGTCCTTGCCTTGGAACCCGGAGACGCGCCCTCCTCCCACTTCGCTAAGAAATCTTACTTTATCACCTATCTTCATAGTATATTCCATTCATATTTCGCCCACAAAGGTAAACAAAAAAGCCGAAAGCGCAAAACTTTCGACTCTTTTTTATGCTATCCTACTATGGTTTGCAGGAAACGGCCGCGATGCTATTCCTCGATAGCCTCGGGCTTCATGTTAGTGTACACCGTCTGCACATCGTCAAAGTCCTCCAGCTTCTCAATCATCTTGTCGATGGTCTCGCGCTGCTCGGGCGTTACCTCCTTCAGGTCATTGGGAATGCGGGTGAACTCAGCACCGGTAACCTCAAAGCCATTCTCCTCAAGATGCTTCTGGATAGCACCGAAGCTTGAGGGGTCGCCGTAGATTGTGATGCTGTTCTCTTCCTCATCCTCGTCAAACTCATCCTCTACCCCATAGTCAATCAGGTCGAGAATCATCTCGTCCATATCCAGTCCGTCCTTCTTCTTGAAGGTGAACACAGCCTTGTGGTCGAAGAGGAAGCTGAGTGAGCCCTGAGTTCCGAGGTTGCCGTTAAATTTGTTGAACACCGAGCGCACGTCGCCAACGGTACGTGTAGTGTTATCGGTAAGCGCATCAACGAAGATGGCAATACCGTGAGGACCATATCCCTCGTAGGTCACCTCTTTGTAGTCGCTCTGGTCCTTACCCATGGCGTTCTTGATGGCACGCTCAATATTGTCCTTCGGCATATTCTCGCGCTTGGCATTGGCAATGCAGGCACGAAGGGCCGGGTTCATGTCAGGCTCGGGACCGCCAGCCTTCACGGCAATGGCAATCTGCTTGCCAATCTTTGTAAATGTCTTGGCCATGTGGCCCCATCTCTTCAGCTTTGTTGCTTTACGGTATTCAAATGCTCTTCCCATAGTAATTAATTAACCGCAGATTACGCAGATTTTACAGATTATCACAGTCAAAACTTAATACTCATTCACAAATCTCTCGTACTGCAGGCTTTTGCTTTTAAAATTAATCAATAATCCTTTATTTGTTTTTGTTGCTTTCAGATAATGTATCAACTGTGCCTTGTGAATGTCAGCAATAGCATCAACGGTTTTCAATTCCAATACCAAGTTGCCAAAACATACAAAATCAGCCTGATAATATGTCTTAATGGGCTTTCCCTTGTAATAGATGTGTATCAGTTTCTCCCTTTCAAAAGGGATGTTTCGTTCCATAAACTCCATCTCAAGGGCATCGCCATAGGCAGATTCCAGAAATCCGGGTCCCAACTCCCGATGAACAGCCATTGCCGCTCCTATCACAGCAAAAGTCTGCTCATCTCTATACTTCTTTTGCAAGTTGTATTCTTCTTCCATTGGGAATATTAATCTGTATAATCCGAATAATCTGTATAATCTGCGTAATCTGCGGTTAATCACCGCAGTTCGGCGCTCAGTTGCTTCTTCAGGTTGGCAATGAGCTTCTGCATGATAGCCTCAATCTGCTTGTCGCCCATGGTTTTCTCCTCATCCTGTAGGATGAAGTTGACGGCATACGACTTCTTGCCGGCAGGCAGTTTGTCGCCTTCATAGACGTCGAAGAGTTCTACGCGTTTCAGCAGCTTCTTCTCCGTCTGCCGTGCTATCTGCTCTATCTGTGCAAACTCCACGCTGTTGTCGACGAGCAGTGCCAGGTCGCGGCTGACAGCCGGGAATCGGGGCACCTCTGTAAACGTTATCTCGTTCTTCCTCGTAGCCTTCATCAGCTGTGTCCAGTTCATCTCGGCATAGTAGACCGTGTTGTCGATGCCAAACTGCTTCTGCGTTTTCTTGGCCAGGATACCCATCTCCACAAGCACCTTCCCGTCACGTGTCTCTATGGACAAACCGGCGGCAAACCGCTCGTTAAGCAGTTTCTTGGTGACGGCGATACCCTTCTTCAGACCGATGCGGCGCAGCAGGTTCTCAACGTATGCTAACAGTTCGTAGAACGATGTCTTCTCATCCTGGTGTGCCCATGAGCCTTCCACGCGCTTGCCCGTCACCCACAGGGCCAGGTGGTACTGTTCCTTATAGGCCTGCATCGGTGCATCCTCGTTCTGTTTCTCAGGCGAGAAGGTGTACACGTTGCCGAACTCAAAGAAGCGGAGGTTCTGGTTACGGCGGTTAGCATTGTGGGCAATGCTTTCCAGACCGCCAAACAGCAGTGTCTGCCGCATCACGTTCAGGTCGCTCGACAGGGGGTTCATGATTTTCACCAGCTGTGTGTCGTCAGCATAGTAGGCGGCCTTTGTCAGCGAGTTGTTCAGAATCTCATTGAAGCCCTCGCCCACCAGCTGCTCACTCACCAGGTTGGCCAGTTTATGCTTGCGGTCCTCGTCACCCTTGATGACCAGACTCGACTTCAGCTGCGTGGGAATCTCCACATTATTATATCCATAGATGCGAAGAATATCCTCAACGACATCGCACGGACGCTGTACGTCCACACGGTAGGCAGGCACCTCTATGGTGATGCCCTTGGCCGTCTCCTCCACAATCTTCATCTCTAACGAGGTGCAGATATTCTTAATCGTTTCAATGGGTATCTCTTTACCAATCAGCGACTTAACGTAATCAAAGTCAAGTTCTACTTTAGGATTGCTGATGGGCGACGGATAGACGTCGCATATCTCCATCGACACCTTGCCGCCGGCCAGTTCGCGGCACATGATGGCAGCCTGCTTCAAGGCGTAGATAACGCCATTGGGGTCGATGCCGCGCTCAAAGCGGAACGAAGCGTCTGTTGACAGACCGTGGCGTCGTGCTGACTTACGAATCCATGTTGGATGGAAATAGGCCGACTCCAGCACAACGTTCCTGGTGGTCTCATACGTTCCGCTGCCCTTGCCTCCAAACACGCCGGCAATGCACATGGCATCCTCTGTGTTACAGATGGCGAGGTCGCGGTCTGACAGTTTGTGCTCCACGCCGTCCAGAGTCTGGAAGGGTGTACCGTCAGGCATCGTCTTCACCACAATCTTATGTCCTGTCACCATGTCGGCATCGAAGCAGTGCAGCGGCTGTCCGTAGGCAAACATGATGTAATTGGTGATGTCCACGATATTGTTGATGGGACGCAGACCGACCGTCGTCAGGCGCGTCTTCAGCCATTCCGGCGACTCTTTCACCTCGCAGCCGGTGATGCTCACGCAGGCATAGCGGCGGCAAGCCTCGCTGTTCTCAATAACCACGTCAATGGGCAGGTCGTTGTTGTCAACAGCAAAACCGTCGTCCGAGGGGCGGTGGAGGGAGGTCTGGTAACCGTTCTGCTTCAGCCACGCATACAAGTCGCGGGCAACGCCCCAGTGGCTCAGCGCGTCGGCACGGTTGGCGGTAATGTCTACCTCTATCAGCCAGTCACTCTCTAAATGGTAGTATTCAGCGGCAGGCTGACCAACGGGTGCATCCTCAGGCAATACGATGATGCCGTCGTGCGATGTTCCCACGCCAATCTCGTCCTCAGCACAAATCATGCCACACGACTCAACGCCACGCAGCTTCGATTTTTTGATGACGAACTCCTTGTCGCCGTCATAGAGCACACAGCCCAGGTCGGCAACAATCACCTTCTGGCCTGCTGCCACGTTGGGAGCGCCACACACTATCTGGCTCGGCTCGCCCTTCCCCAGGTCAACGGTTGTCACATGCAGGTGGTCGCTGTTGGGATGAGCCTCGCAGGTCAGCACCTTTCCCACATAGAGTCCTTTCAGGCCGCCTTTGATGCTCTGCACCTCTTCCAAGGCGTCAACCTCCAGTCCCGTCGACGTCAGCGCATCGCACACCTCCTGGGGTGTCAAGTCGAAGTCGACGTAGTCCTTCAGCCATTTATAAGATATGTTCATCTTTTTTATTTACGATTTACGATTTTCGATTTACGATTTACTATTTTCGATTTACGATTTCGATTTCGATTTACGATTTTCCACTTATAGTTCAAAAAGAAATGACTGGACACTGAGCTATGCCCGATGTCCAGTCAGTGTCTTTGCGGAAAAAGGAAAGACTATGCCTCAGCGGGAGCCTCGGCAGCAGCGGCCTCAGCAGCCTTGGCAGCCTCTTCCTCTGCCTTGGCAGCAGCGGCAGCAGCCTTCTTTTCGGCTACCTTCTTTGCAATTTCCTCATTCACCTTCTTCTCGGCATCGAGAGCTTTAGCGGCAGCGTCCTTCTTAGCCTTGGCCTCAGCAGCAGCAATCTTGTTCAGACCGTTCTGCTTGTCAGCCTTCCAGGCATCGAACTTCTTCTGTGCGGCAGCCTCGTCGAAAGCGCCCTTCTTCACGCCACCACGCAGGTGCTTCATCAGGTACACGCCCTCACGGCTGAGAATGTTGCGTACTGTGTCTGTAGGCTGGGCACCAACCTCAACCCAATAGAGCGCACGCTCGAAATTCAAGTCTACTGTGGCAGGATTGGTGTTAGGATTGTACATACCAATCTTCTCAGTAAATCTACCATCACGTGGTGCTCTTGCGTCAGCGATGACAATGCGGTAAACTGCGTAACCTTTGTGACCGCCGCGCTGCAATCTGATTTTTGTTGCCATTTTAAATGCTAAATTTGAATGTTAAATTGTAATAAATTTGAATTTCTTTGCCTCCATCCCGTGGAAGCGGCTGCAAAATTACTCATTTTTAATGAGCCACACAAACTTTTTGTCGATTTTGTGTGGCCATTTATGGATTTTTATGTAATTTTGGGGCTGAAATGAAGAAAAAGTCCCTTTCCATCCTGATACCTACCTATAACAGCGACTGCACCGCGCTGGCCACGGAACTGTACCGTCAGGCAGAGGCTGTCAGCGGTTTGGACTTTGAACTGCTCATTGCCGACGACGGCTCCACCGACCGTTTGCTGGCAGATGCCAACAGGCGGCTGGAGACCCTGCCCCACTGCCAGTTCCTGGAACGCAGGCAGAACACGGGGCGTGCCGCCATCAGGAACTTCCTGGCCCGGAAGGCCCGCTACACCTGGCTGCTCTTCCTTGACAGCCACATGCGTGTGGCCAGTCCCCGGTTTATTGAGAACTACCTGCAGAGCGACGGCCAGGTGGTCTATGGCGGCTATATCGTCGGCACCGGCGAGCCGTCAAACCTGCGCTATCTGTATGAGAAGGCCTGCGAGCCCGACCACCGTCCTGACGTGCGGCGCACCCGTCCTTTCCAGCATTTCCACACGGGCAACTTCCTTGTCAGCCGCGACGTGATGCTCGCCCACCCCTTCGACGAGCGCTTCCGCCGTTATGGCTACGAAGACGTGCTCTTTGGCAAGACCATCAGGCAGGCGGGGCTTACCGTCACCCATCTGGACAACCCTGCGGGGTTCTTCTCTTTTGAAGACAACCCCACCTTTGTGCGCAAGACCGAAGAGGGGCTGCGCACCCTTCATGAGTTTCGCCATGAGTTGCAGGGCTACGCCCGGCTGATAACGCTGACGGAGAACATCCACCTCGGCGTGGTCAAGGCTATGCTCAGGCTGTGGCACCGGCTCTTCGGCCCTCTGGAACGCCGCAGTCTCTGTGGACGGCATCCTAACCTGACCATTTTCAAACTCTATAAATTAGGTTACTATTTATCCATCAAAAACTAAAAACAATTATGACACGCAGATTTGCTTTCAAAATGAAACTCAAGCCCGGCTGCGAACGGGAGTATCAGAAACGCCATGCTGCCATCTGGCCCGAACTGGTTGAGATGATCAAGGAGCAGGGTGTTGGCAACTACAGCATCTACTGGGATCGCGACACCAACATTCTCTTTGCCTACCAGGAGTGTTCCAAGGAGGGTAACTCACAAGACACCGAGAACGTGGACCCCATCACGCAGCGCTGGTGGGACATGATGGCAGACATCATGGAGGTGAACGCCGACAACTCGCCGGTCACCATTCCCTTAGAAGAGGTGTTCCACTTAGACTAATCATCTGATAACGCTACCTGATAACCAGCGTTTTCAGCCAGTCGCGCAACACGCCACGGTACTGGTTTTGCGAGTCGGCCATCAGCAGTAGTATCATCCGCCCGTCATCAAGCCGCCGCGCCACACACATACCCTCGTAGTTGGCAAAATTCCGGCGAAGCAGGTTGACACGTGTCCGGAATCTGGCGACAAGCCGTTTCTCCAGATGGTCCTCTGCTGATGGCCGCACCTCGTAGATGCGGCAATCGGCATACGACCCTATCTTCCATCTTGGCACGCGGATGGTACGTTCCAGCACCAGCAGCCGTCCGTCGCCCAGGGCACAGAGCTCGCTCACGCCGTTGAGCAGCAGCCCCCGGCGCTTGGGCTTCACCGCGTCAGGCTGGTAGGCGTAGCGGTGCAGCAGGTGCCCCTCGTCGTCAAGCGCCACCAGTCGTAACAGGCTGTCGCCCTCGGCAGGACACTCAGAAACAGTATAGAAGCGGCCGTCCGTCTCGTCATAACAGAGCGCCTCTAACCCCGCGTTTCTCTGCAGCCGTCCGAACAGTTCCGGTCCGGCTATCCGTCTTCCCGTACGCTGGCCGTCGAGGGTGTACTCCAGCACCTCATTGTCGGCCTCGCCGCTGATAAACAGCGTCTGCGACAGCGGTCTGTAGGCAATGCCCTCCTGGTCGCGGTTACGTTGTCCTGAACTGCGGAAGCCCTCGTTGGCGATGCTGGTTATCCGTCCGGTGATGGTGTCGATGTCGATGCGGAAGACGAAGAAGCCGTCTGCCGACTTGTCGTTCACCACGGCATAGCGGTCATTGCCAAGGGGTGTTATGCCGCTGTAGTTGCCGGCGGGCAGCTGGCGCGGAAACTTCTGCTGGCGGTTCTCCTTCAACAGTTGGGCTGAGACAGACAGTGGCACCGCGCAGAGCAGTGCCACCGTCAGCAATAAGGCCGTTCTCATTTCCTCACCGGTTTAATGACAAACGTGAAGTCGCGGTCGCCGTACTTCATCTGATATTCACGGCACGGCCAGGCTCCCCAGGAGTTCACACAGCCCAAGCCAAACTGCCGCTGCTGAATATGAACTTGTGTCAAGGGGCGCTCCACAAGGTCGCCGGAGTGGTGGCCGGTCTTCTTGTCCTTCGTCGGGCCGTCGTCAAGGTCGCTGGTCAGATAAGGCAGTGCCGAGCACTCCATGGGTGCATCGGAATAAAACTCCAAGCCCCGGCCTTGTCCGTCAACAACGCGGAACCACCTGACATCAGTATGATTACCCGACTCCTGAGGGCGGACGTAAGCGAAGTATTCGTCTTTCACCTTATTATTATATATACCGATGAACTCGCTCGAGTTACGGTCGGCGTAATTCTCGGCAGGTCCACGCCCATAGTACTCCACAGTATCATAGCCTTTCTGCATCTGCAGCTGAACGCCGTAGCGGAACATATCGGGCACCTGGGCATCCTTGGTCGTCGCCAGCTGTTGGCGAACCATCACCTGTCCGTCCTGAAGCAAGGTATAGGTCATTGTCAGCACTGCCTTCACGTCGGGCATGTCGAACGTAGCCACCACAGCGTTACCGTCAGCACGGAAGTCCTTGAGTTTCATCTGCGGCGACTTCCACACAGCGAACTTCTGCTGCAGCCGTGCACCGTAGTCGTTGTCGGTGGGTGCGCGCCAGAACTCCGGTGTCACCGACTCGCGGTCTACGAGCATCGGACGTCCGTCCACGTCAAGATAGTCTATCCAGCCCGTCCACTTGCCAATGGTCAGCGTCGTGCCGGCAGCCTCCAGTTTCACATAGCTCTCGGTCTCCTCTTTCTCCACCTGTGCCGTCTCCGCCTTCAGCGTGGGGAAGGTGTAGGGCTGAACCACAAACTGCTGGCGTGCCATCACCTGCCCTTTCTCTATGAGCGGCTGAGCCTGGCGCGAGCGGAACTCCACATTCAGCAGCACCTCCTCATCGGCATGATGGCTCAGCACCCTGGCCAGCGTCAGTTTCAAGTTGTCATCAGTAATGGTCTTCCGCTGCTGCGGTGATATCCCGCTGATGTCAATACTACCGCTATGCTTTCTGACCGTCCACACCAGTTCCAGGTCGTCCAGCGAGCGGAAGAAGTTCTCGTTATACACCTCAAGCCTGCCCTCTTTCAGTCCCTTGTCTGTCACCCACACGTTCTGGTAGTAGTAGCCCACCTCGAAGGCATGGGGGTTCAGCCTGCGGTCGGGGGCTATGATACCGTTGCAGTTGAAGTTATAGTCGCTGGCCGGGTAGCGTCCGTAGTCGCCGCCGTAGGTAAAGATCTCCTTACCCGTCACGCGGCTCTTGTCGCGCAGGCCCTGGTCTACGAAGTCCCAGATGTAGCCGCCCTGGTACTTGGGGTACTTGCGCACCAGGTCCCAGTACTCCTTGAAGCCACCCATGGAGTTGCCCATGGCGTGGGCATACTCACATTGTATCAGCGGACGCGAGTTGTCGCCCTTGGCATATTCCTCGCAGCGGCGGTAGTCGGCATACATCGGACAGAAGATGTCGGTCTTCCCCCAGTCGCCGGCCTGCTCATACTGAACGGGGCGTGTGGTGTCGTACGCCTTTATCCAGTCATAGCACTTCTCGAAGTTCGGCCCGTAGCCCGCCTCGTTGCCCAGCGACCACACAATGATAGAGGGGTGGTTCTTCAGCACGCGCACGTTAGCCTCGTTGCGCTCCCTGTGCATCAGTTCAAAGGCCGGGTTCTTGGCCAGCGTCTTGTCGCCATAGCCCATGCCGTGGCTCTCTACGTTGGCCTCGGCCGTCACATACAGTCCATACTCGTCGCAGAGGTCATACCAGCGCGGGTCGTCAGGATAATGGCAGGTGCGCACGGCGTTGATGTTCAGTTGCTTCATGATGCGTATGTCCTGCACCATGCGCTCCACCGACACCACGTAGCCGCCGTCGGGGTCCAGTTCGTGGCGGTCAGCACCCTTTATCAGTATCGGCTGTCCGTTCACCAGCAGTTGTCCGCCCTTGATTTCTATATGTCGGAAACCCACGCGCTGGCGTATCACCTCCAGCACCGTGTCGTCTTTCTTCAAGGTGATATACAGGTCATAGAGATGGGGCGTCTCTGCCGACCACGGTCTGACGGTTGCCAGGTCAACGCTGTGTCCTTCGGCATCCACCAACTGCTGCTCCACGGTTGTGCCTTTCGGAGCCTTCACGTCCACGTCGAGCACACCCCGTCCGCCGACGTAGTCCTGACGCACGAAAATATCGTTAACATGCAGTTTCGGACGGGCATAGAGGTACACCTCGCGGGCAATGCCGGTGAAGCGCCAGAAGTCCTGGTCTTCCAGGTAGGAGCCGTCACACCAGCGCATCACCTGCATGGCTATCAGGTTCCTGCCCTTCTTCACGTATTTTGTAATGTCGAACTCAGCGGCCACCTTCGAGTCCTCCGAGTAACCCACAAACTTGCCGTTGACCCACAACGCCAGGTTGCTGGTGGCTGAGCCTACATGGAAGAACACCTGCTGTCCGTTCCAGCCGGCAGGCAGCTCAAAGGTGCGGCGGTAAGAGCCTGTGTAGTTATTCGTCTCGCCGATAAACGGAGGATTCGTCTTGAAAGTGGTACCCCAGGCATAACCCACGTTCTTATAGATTCGGTCACCGTAGCCGTTTATCTCAAACAGTCCGGGAACGGGGAAGTCCACCCACGCAGAGTCGTCATACTTCACCGAGAAGAAGTCTTTCGGTGCCTGCTGGTGGTCTTTCACAAAGAGGAAGCGCCACATGCCCTCCATCGACAAATACCTGGCTGACTGTGACTTTCCACCTTCCGCAGCCTGCCTGCTCTCATAGGCAAAGAAGTCGGCACGACGCTCCGCCCGATTCTGTTGGTTCACTTGCGGATTTCTCCACACTGGTTCGTCGGCTGCTAACAGGTCGGTAGCAGCAAGCACCACTGACAGTATCAAAAACACCCTATTCATAATCATCTATCACATTATTAACAAAATCCATCATCGGTTTGGCAGCCCGGAACATCTTCTCCATCTCATCCAGCCAGGCATCGCCCTCAAAAAAATCATCGCCGACATGATGCCAGGCGCAGTAGTCCTTCAGCCTGAGGTATCTCACGTGCTCCCAGTCGCGGGGAAACCCTGCGGGACAGGTCTTCAGCCGTGTCAGTCCGAAGCCCTGTGGCGAGTCCCAGCTATCCTCCCATTCCGAGCGCTCGTCGCCGTCGGCCTTGGCTATTCTCACATCGCTGAAATATTTTTTGAAGGCCTTGCTCTCAACACATTTGAGCCACTCGCCGGTGTTGCCCATCATCTCGTTGCGGCAGGCCGTCAGGATGTTCGTCGGCAGCCAGTAGTTGCCCACCGCCACCAGACAGTGCTGCGGCTCTATATGCAGGTAGTAGCCGCCGCGCAGCGCCTTCTTCCCGTGGGCATTGATATAGGCGCCGAAGTGGTTCTTGTAGGGCGACTTGTCGGGCGAGAAGCGGGTGTCGCGGTAGAAGCGGTAGGTGGCGTCCTTCACCGTCACGCTGCCTATCTCTGCGTCAAAGTCTGCTATGCGTCCTATGGCCAGGGCCACGCCCTGCTCAAACTCTGCACGTGCGGCGTCGTAGGCTGCACGGTGCTGCTGGAACCACTCGCGGTTGTTGTTCCGCATAATGTCGTTCAGGAACTCCAATATCAGTTTTGCGTTCATTCGTCTTTTCCTCTTTCCGAGTCCCTGCTTACATCAGTTTCCCTTTGGCTCCCAGGGTGTCGTAGTTGTTGTTCAGGTTACGCCAGTCAACCTTCGAATTGGTAGGTATGGCGTTGATATACTTCTCAATGTTCGTGTAGCCGTCGCCGTTGCAGTCCTTCACGGCATCGCTGCCGTCATTGGGGTTCAGGCCGTTGGCCACCTCCCACTCGTCGGGCATGCCGTCGTTGTCGCTGTCCTTATAGGGCTGCCAGTCGCGGTATTCGGGGTAGCCGCCCATCTGTCGCGGATCGGTAATCACGCCCTGCTTATACGAGTCGTTGGCCAGGCGGCGGTATTTGAACAGCCCCTGCTCGTTCTGGCTCTTCTCATGCAGTCCCCACATGTCGCCATAGGGGTTCTGCTTCACGCCGGTCTTCTTCTCAATCTTGGTCAGCTGCTTCTCGTAGTCCTTCACATAGTAAGCCTGCCCCGTGCGCACCTCCTCGCAGATGCGCTCGTCGACGATGTCGCGGCAGGGGATGGTGGCACCGGCATGGCTGAGCACCCACTCGAAGGCCTGCTCGGCACCCATGATGCTGACAAAGGGCATGGCAAAGGGCTCGTTGGAGCGCATCAGCGCCTTCTCCGTCTCGTCCATGTCGCCGTCCTTGTCGGCAGTCTGTATGCCACCCTTCCAGTTGTCCTTAGTTATCTCCGGATAGCCCTCCATCACGTTGCCGGTGGCATAGATACGTCCGAACTGCTTGAAGGGGAAGAGCCCCTCGCTGCGGCTCTCGCTCTTGGTGATGCGGTGGCCTATGGGCGTATTCTTCGGGGTCAGCGGTCCGGGCTTGTAGTAGTTGTTGATGAAGTTGAACATCGACTTATACTCACCGCCGTCGGCTGTACGGTGTACCCAGTTGTACACCACGTTGTTCACGAAGTTGAAGACGCCGGCCCATCCCACGCTGGGGTTACGGCCTGTGTTGTCGGCCCACAGGTTGCGCATGAAGGTGGTGTTCTCGCCGCCGATGGTCGAGCCGAAGGCATGGTTCCAGGTGTCGAGGGCCTTGGCCGATATGGTGTTCTGTATGGTGACGTTCACCGTGGGTTTCTTCTCCTTGGGCTTGCCGTTGTTCATGTCGAACATGTGGCGGTAGAACGAGATGTTCTCGTCCAGTCCCCACTCGCACGAGCAGTGGTCAATCATGATGTTGCCCACGGGGTTGCCGCCGAAGGAGTCCTCGCGGTTCATCACGTTGGTCTCGCCACGACGGAAGCGCATGTGGCGCACAATCACGTCGTGGGTGTCCACCTGGAACGACTCGCCGGCAATGATGACGCCGTCGCCGGGAGCCGTCTGTCCGGCAATGGTGACGTAGGGGGCACGCACGTAGACGGGCGACTTCAGGCGGATGATGCCGCTGACGTTGAACACGATGATGCGGGCGCCGCCCTGCTCGCAGGCCCAGCGGAAGGAGCCGGGGCCGTCGTCGTTCAGGTTGGTCACCGTCAGCACCTTGCCGCCGCGACCGCCGAAGGTGAACATGCCGCCGCCCTCAGCACCGGGGAAGGCGGGTATCGATGCCTGCCGCAGGTCGTAGGGCATGCCCGCCCAGGGCACATAGGGACGGCCTGCCTTGGCCTCTTCTACCACGATAGGGAAGGCCACGGCCCAGGCTGAGTCGCTGTGGGCGGCCCAGGCAGCCTTCTGTTTCTCAATCTGATGTTTGGCTTCATCTGTCAGTTGCGGGTACTGTGCCTGTGCGGCCGAGAACGTCAATGCCGTTGTAAGCAAAACTGCAATTCTTTTCATTGTTTTAGTAGCATTTATTATCGTTTATAAATATTGTCTATATCACTTAAATACCGTTTTTGGGGGTCATGCGTGTTGACGCGGCAGCTCCAGGACGAAGCGGCATCCCGCTGTGTATCGGGTGTCAAGGGTAAGTGTTCCGCCCATGAGCATGACGACGCGGCGGCAAAGGAAAAGTCCCAGGCCGAGTCCGTCGGTAAACATGTCGAGCTTGGTGAATTTCTCGAAGACGAAATCGGCCTTCTCCTCAGGAATACCCGGTCCGGTGTCTTCCACGGTGAAGCGCACGGGGCCTCCGTCCGTGGCATCAATGCGCATGGTGACGCTCCCTTCGCGGGTAAAGTGAAGGGCGTTGAACAGCAGTTCGGTGAGCACGATGAGCAGGTGGTGGCGGTTGGTGTACACCGTGACAGCATCGCTGATATGGCTGTCCAGATGCATGGCGGCCGTCGGCGTTATCAGGCTGCCGGCATTGTCGAAGGCTTCACGTGCCAGCTCGTTGCACCCAACGGTGTCGGCGGTGCTGATGTCACGGTGGCTCTCAATAAGCGATGCCGTGAGCAGCTTGCTCACCATATAGTCCAGCGCATTGGTCTGCACATGCATGGTCTCCAGTATCTGCCGTTTCTCGTCGTCGGGAATCATCTCGCCGCTGTCGCGCAGAATCTGGGCGAAGCCGTGGACGATGTTGAGCGGTGTCCGTATCTGGTGCGACATGTCCTGCATGAACTGCGTCTTCTGTTCGCTGGCCTGCCGTGCCAGCAGCGTGGCCTCCTCCAGTTCCTTGGTGCGCTGCTCCGTTTCCTGCTTCGTCTTCTCCGCCTCCCTGATGTGCTGGCTGATGCTGCGCCGCATCTGGCAGAAGCTGTTCTGCAGCTGGCCTATCAGGTCGGTACGCTCGCTGGGGGGCAGCGGCTTCTCGTAGTTGCCGTCGCCTATCTGCCGCAGCTCGGCAGCCAGCAGTCCCAGCGGCTGTATGAAGTGCCTCACAATACGCCGGCACCCCCAGGCCAGCAGCAGCAGGCCCAGCACGAGCAGCGGCAGCAGGATGTAGTTCAGGCGGTTGTAGCCGCGCAGCATCTCGTTGGAGGGGCATACCAGTGCCACGCTCCACTGTGTCCCCTCTAAGGGGCGGTAGAGCACTATGAGTTGGCGTCCGTCCAGATTGACGTCCATGTGACCCATACGTCCGTTGGTCATCTCGTAGCCCAGCGCCACCACGTCGGTGTTCTCGCGGGGGTCGGTGCCGGTGAAGATTGACTGCTTCAGCACCTTCGTGGTGTCGGGGTGTACAAAGTAATGGCCGTCGGCACCCAGCATCATGAAGTAGGAGTGCTCGTAGGGGTGATCGGCGGTGATGGTCTCCGTCAGTTTCTTCAGCGACAGGTCGGTAGAGATGACGCCGATAAACCGTCCCTGCCTGTCGTGCAGCGGCACACAGTAGGAGGCTATCATCTCAGGACTCGACAGCGTGCCGGCGTTGTAGTCGTCGAAGGGGTCTACCCAGCATGGGGCGTTCTTCTGGCGCGGTGTCTTGTACCAGACCTTATTATAATAGTCGTAGTCACCCTCGCGCACCGTCACCACAGAATCTGCCCGGTCATCCATGCGTACGGAATAGGCCGAGAAGCCATACGTCTCGCCGGGATAGTAGTCGGGCTCCATGGTGATAGAGCAGCCGTTGACGTGCGGATGGTTGGCAACGATGCGATGCGAGTACCACAGCAGCGAGTCCTGCTCGTGGTTGATGTTGATGAGCCACAGGACATTCCGCGAGGCCGTCTCCAGCTCCAGCATCTGTCCCTTCACGCGCAGGGCCGTGTTGTCCAGCACGTGCGAGGCCTCGTCGATGGCTTCCTGCCGGATGATGTTTCGCGACTGCCAGTACAGGAATCCCAGCGACAAGGTGAATATCAGCATGACGACGAGGAGTATTTCCAGACAGAGCCTCGTCGACAGCGACTGGCGTATGTGTTTGCGCATCTCTAACATGGGCGTCCCTCCTCATTAGTCTTTTTCCTGTCGGCAATGTCGAGCAGGCTGCCCAGCAGTTCCGTAGTCGTCTCAGTATAGCGCCCTATCTTCTCGGCCATGCGGTGGCACTCGTCGGCATCCATGCCGTCCACCTGCCGGCGGAAGTCGCCCACCGTGGCGTGTATGCCCTTCACCGTCTGCTCCATGCGGTCGCTCATGTTCAGAATGACGGCATTCTTCATGCGGTCGGCCTCGCGGGCCTGCTCGTAGGCCAGTTTCAGGTCTTCGTTGCGCTGGCGCAGCACGTCGGTAAGGTCGTTGATGTTTGTAATGTGCTGTCTGATGCGCTCCTGCATCTGCCGGAAGCTGTTCTGCACGTAGCCCACCTCGTCGGTGCGGTGGCTCTCCTCCACAGGCACGTCCAGCTGTCCCCCGGCCATGCCATGGGCTTCGTCCACCAGCCGCTGCAGGGGGCGCAGCTGCCGGTGGCTTACAAACAGGCAGAACAATGCCAGGAGCGCCAGTCCCGTCAGACTGATGATGATGGTGTAGCGCAGCAGCGAGTAGTAGGAGCTGAAGATGTCGCTCTCGGGGCAGACGATGGCCACGCTCCAGCCTGCACTCTCGAAGGGGTGGTAGAAGATGAAGTTCTGCTTGCCGTCAATGTGCATCTCACTGTGGCCGGCATGACCCGTCATCATCGAGATGGCCGCCAGGTGCGCGTCGTTGTCAACGTCGGCATAGGCGTCGTTGAAGCGCGCCTCGTGCGCTTTCAGCGTGTTCTCGGGGTGTATAATCAGGTGCCCGTCGGTACTCATCACCGTGGCATGCGAGTTGGGGAAGGGCCGCAGCGAGAGTATGAGGTCGGCAAACCACTTCATCGAGATATGGGCCGACAGCACACCCACCAGCTCGCCCTGGTTGTTGCGCAGCGGCATGCCGTAAGAGGTAATGAGCGACGTCTCGCCCTGCTCCGTGTCAAAATAAGGGTCTATCCAGATGGGGGCTTCGCCGTGCAGGGGTATGAAGTACCAGTTCTTGCGCGTATAGGGCTGCCGGCCGCCGTATATGGCCGTGCTTATACGTGTCGAGTCGACGGGGTCGCGGTGGGCATACACACAGTAATAGGTGCCATACTGCGGATAGACCCCTGGCTCGAAGGCAATGGCACACCCCATGATGTGGGGGTTCACCGACATCAGCTGCCGGCACAGGCTGTCCATAATCTCCGGCTGGTCTAAGCGCTTCTCTATGGTCCAGTGCATGCTGCGCGTAGCCGTCTCCACCTCGCTCAGCGTGTTGTCAATGCGAAGCTCCGTGGTGCGCAGCGTCTGCCGCGCCTTCTCCATCGCCTCCTGGTAGATGGACTCGCGGGCATGGTGGAACATCATATAGAGGGCGGTAACAAAGAGCACAGACACGAATCCAACCACCCACACAACAATCTGTGTGGTCAGGGAATGTCGCGATTGTTTCTCTGTCAGTCTCTTCATAGTTAATT
>Ga0247609_10000486_pt1 | contig 55405 bp, 94 predicted proteins | sample 172DNAGHGlowgp2_FD_193487 | JGI IMG/M metagenome (GOLD analysis project Ga0247609, IMG submission 193487) | Sheep rumen microbial communities from Palmerston North, Manawatu-Wanganui, New Zealand - 1728 DNA GHGlow gp2 | ecosystem: Host-associated > Mammals > Digestive system > Stomach > Rumen ... | reverse complement strand
TTCTTTGCATCGTTAATATCAATCTTAATCTTAAATCTTTCAGTAAACTTTTTAAGATTATTTTCAACTTTCTTCTGTTGTGCTTCAATATATTTATCTTCTGCATCATTGAGTTCATCAATAATTTCATCTGTTCTACTAAGCCAATCTTGAGCATCATCATGTAATCTCTTTGCTTCTTCATACTCATCTTCAGCTCTTTTGAGCATTGCATCTCCAGTAGCTTCCTGTTCGGCCTTACTCATTTTATTATATTCAGCAACCTTTGCATTATATGCATTAGTTGCAGAAATCATTTCAGCCTCAATTTTACTATATGTTTCAGCATAATTTGTTACACGGCCACTTGCATCGAATTGCGCTCCAAATTGTCCTAATCTATTTTGACCTTGAAGTTGTTGCTGTTCTGACTTGAGCATTCCCGCAAGTTTCTTATAATTTTCCTGCTGCTTTTCAATTAATTTGTTCTGTTTTGTTAATGAATCAATTAATGCTTTACCAGCAAGTTTATCTTGGAATCTCTGAAGTACCTCTAATGAATGAGTAACTTCTTTAATAGCATTATTAATATCATGATATCTATCCGGTAATTCTTCAAGATACTCTTTATATTCTTTTTGCGATGCTTTAGCTGACTTATCACTTGTAGAAGAAGTAAAAGCATTATCAATATTTTTTCTACCTAAATCAATAATTTTTTGAATATTACTATAATAAGCTAACATTCCATCCGCAGCTTCTTCTCCAGCTAATTTTAATTCTTCTAACTTACTAATTTGTTCATCTAATGTACCTGTTAAAAGTTGTTCTGCAGTAACTTTAGCATAAGTAGAAAGTATTTTTTGGTAATCCTCTTCTGCTGATTCTTTTGTTTTAATAGTTGCAATTTCTGTCGCAGCTTGACTAGAATATGTTGCTTCAAGTTCATCATAATAAGCAAGAGTTTTTTGCTTAAGTAATTCAGTATTTGTAATAATCGCATCGCCTTCAAGATGCATATATTGAAGTTGTTCCGGACCAAGGTCTAATAAAGACTGAATTGTATCTATTGAATAAGTGCCTGTTTCAGCATATTCTTGTTGTGCAGCATCTACTGTTTTAAATGTAGATTGTAAAGTATTGATTTTATTATTTACAATTTCTACATACTCAGATAAAAGTTGTAATGTTTCAATATAATTTACAGTATATTTTTGAATTTTATCTACTGCCGCGCTAGAAGAATCTAAAACTGTTTTAGCTTTATTTACTTCTTTTGTTGCTTCTTGAATTTTTTGAGTTGTCTCTTCAATTCGTTTAGAGGAGTTTTTAAAATTCTTTGAATCTAAAAATGCTGCAAGAATTGCTCCTCCATTATTTGTCAAGTTATTACCATCTGTTGCAAATAATTTTTCAAATTGAGTCATCCAAGCCATTTGACCAGAATCATCATATCCTGTCCAATTTTCATTTTGATGGGTATTAACACTTATATGACTCTTAAATTTTTCAATATCATTAGAATAATCTTCAAACCATCCTTCAGATAATAAACTTTCGAGTTCTCTTAATCCTTCTTCATCACCTTTATGTAATGTTTTGTATTCTTCTATTAAATTTGTTTTTAAATCTTCATCTATAGCTATTTCATTTTGATGTTTCCAATAGCCTTCTGATGCAATAGCTTTTTCCCAAGCTTTATTATCTTCATCTCTACGTTTTTCTGCAGCCTTTTTAGCCTCTTCAGCAATTTCATTCATATCTTGACCATATTGATCTCGATTAGTAAGAATTTGTCGAATAAGCTCTCCCTCAGTAGCATAATTAGCATTTTCAATACCTGCCGAAAGAGCCGCCTGTCTATCTGCATCAGAAAACTTTCCTTTATTTGAAAAATCAAGAGCAACATTTGAAAGACTATCTACTTTACTTTTAGCTGTAAAATAATCTGCCTCTGCACCAAATTCTTCCATAAGTTTCTCTTTGCTATAATCAGCACCCTTAGCAAATTCTTCTGCTGCAACTCTAGGATGGATATAAATAACAGAACGTTCACTCTCATTAAAGTCTTGTATTTTATCAGCCACTTCTTCGACGCTTTGATCAATATCGCTATTATCTACTACATACCAAGCTAAATCAAGAGATTTAACATAATCTGCAAGTTCATCATATGCTGAAATTTCTTTAGTAACTAAATCACGAACTTGGTCATCTGTGATTTCAATACCTTCTTCACGAATACTTTCTCCAACTTTTGAAACAATATCTGAATATTGAGTAAAATCGAAAGTATCTGCATTAAAACTTCCTAAGAAAGCTTCATCAAATTTAGCGTCTTTTAATCTTTCAGTACTTTCATTATAAAGCTTAACATCTTCATCAAGTTTAGAAAGATATTGACTTAATTGTCTTGCATATGCAACATCATTAAATTCATTTAATATCTTTTTAAGTTCATCATAATTTTTTATAGCGCCTTTTGCAAATTTATCTACATAAATATGGTCTTTATTCTTAAATAAGTCTTCACCTAAAAGATTCGTTAAAGCCTTCTCAAGATTATCTTCTCTTATAGTTCTACTGTAGGCATTTTTTAAATCAATTGTCGTGCCTTTATTATCTAATCGACGATTATCTTCTTCTGCATAATTTCTTAAATTACCAGCAATAACATTTTTATAATTATTAACATCTTCTCTTGCCGCATTAGCGACAATTTTATTTTGTTCAATTTGTGCTTGTTTAATTGTCTTATTTAATGCTTCATAATCATGATTTAAGGCTTGAACAACACCTCTCTGATTTTCATGTTGACGCATTAATTCAACAACTTTAACTTCTAATTCTTCTGCTCCAAGAGAAGCATCTGTATATAATTTATTATATTCTTCAGCAAGACTATTTAAATTATCTTTTTCTTCTGCATAGGTATCAGTTAATTCTTTATGGGTATCTGCATTTTCTTTTGCTCTTTCAGCATTTTCTTTAATTTTTTTAGAATATGCATTCATTGCTGCGGTAGCAATACCTATAACTGCAACCACTGCAGCAATAATAGTCATACTTGCAAGCATAACAGTATTTGCAGCAGCCATTGCTATAGCCTTCTTTTTTTCTGCAGAAGTTTCTGCATCTACCGCTTTTTTATGCATTACCAATGCTAAAGCATCTTTTAAATTTAATTTTATCGCTGCATTTTGAGAAACATTTGTTATTAATATGGTGCGTCTTAATTGAGTCCAAACTCTAACTAAACTAGGAATTAAAAAGCCAAGAGTAGTAAAAGTGCTAATAAGTTTTTCTCCTGTTGTAGCATCTTTATTAGACCAAATATTTCCTATTGATTTAATAGAATTTATTGCCATACCGACTGCCGCAAGAGCAGAAGCAAAACTTGTTAATTGCTCTACATAGCCAGGTAATTCACCTTTTCCATTACGAATAGCTTCTATTTGTGCGTTCCAAGATTGATTAAAATTATTACTCTTGATTGAAAGATCAGCTTCAGCTTCACCAATTTCTTTAAATTTTTGTTCTATTTCATCAATAGCTTGATGTGCTCTTTGTCCCGATGTAGACAATTCACTAAAACGTCCCCTTAAAACATTAAGAACGTCTGCTACCTCTGAACTCAGATGTCCAGATTCTTTTATTGCTCTATTAAAAGCCTCTGGTGTAATTTTACCCTGCGTATCAGCTAAATCTTTTAATGACTTTTTAAAATCCTGAATTGCCTTTGTTGCAACATCTGCGGAAGGGTGAATATCTTCTAATTGCTTAAGGATATTTTTTAATCCCTCTTTAGCTTTTTCATCACCAAAAATGTCTGATTGTTCTGCAAATTTTCTTCTTAAATTAATAAGTGCAGTATATTGTTTCTGTAATTCATCAAGATAATTTAAATCGTCACGAGTTTTTTGTGCTGCTTCGGGGTCCATTCCTACGCTACTAACATATGCTTTAGGATTATCAGCTTCATCAAGAATAATTTCTCTTAAAACTCTTTCTTCTTCTTGTAATTTAGTTAAATTTTTTGCTGACTCAATATATTCTTCGCCCTTTTTTTCAACAATATCAGCAAGTAATTTTAATTGCATTTGTTCAGTTTCATTAAGTTTTAATCCTTGAGAAATAATTAACTTATTTTTTTCAATTATTTCATTTTGAGCGACACCTTGTTTAGTATAAACTTCTGACATTATTGCTCCAGTAGGAGTACCATCATCATCGAATTCTGCTAAAGCATTATTAAAACTCATCTTTGTTTGAACCAATGCTTCTTGTCCACTTTTGGTAAACTTCTGAATATTATAAATAGCATTTTGAATACCATTATTTAATTCATTACCAAACATATTAAGAAGTAAAGCACTAATTCCCGGAAGTAATCCTTTTAATCCGCCAAAAGAATTTACTACATCTTTAAGACTTTTTAATACAGTAGCAAATCCATTATTTAAATCTATAAAGAAATTATCATCTAAAATAGATTGATAAATACCTTGCGCGGCAGCTTGTACACGCTTTCTTGCCGCCTCCCAACTCTCTGCATAAATATCTGCTTGAGCTTGAAGAGCACCTTCTGCATTTCTTGCAGTAAGGAGATTCTTTTGAACATCGCCCCAGTTATCCATTAATGCAATAAATTGAGCATACTGACGAGTACCTGCAACAGTTTGAGCCAATGCCGCACGTTCAGCTTCAGTCATTAAAACCCATTTTTCAGATAAGTCATCAAGGATACTATCCAAGTCTTTTAAGTTACCAGACACGTCGAGAACTTGAACACCAACCGCATCAAGAGCAGCAGTATACTTAGTTAAATCAACATTGTCTTCAAGAGTTTCTCCAAGTTTTAAACTCTGTAAACGAGCAAAAATTGTTTTAAATGAGTTACCAACAGTATCTGCACTTAAACGTGTTTTTGCTACTACTGTAGCAAGAGCAGAAGTTGCATAATCATAACTTAAACCGACCGTTTGACCAATCGCCGCGAACTTCTCTAAACCTTCTGCAATTTCCGCAGAACTAGATGCTGTTGTTGCACCTAATGCAGTAATAATATCAGCAAAATGTTCAAGAGAAGTACTACCATCTGCAAAGTTATTCCAAATAGCTGTCATGTATGATGAAACATCTTCAACACTTTCACCTGTAATATTAGATAATTTAATAACCGCATCAGTACGTTCTTTAACAGCATCCCCTGTTAAACCTTGCTGATAGAAAATAAGTGAAGCATCTGTATATGCAGTAGTAGTTGCACTTAAACTCTTCGCTGCGGCATTCGCTTCTTTTGCAAATTTAGCCATTTGTTCTGAACTTTGACCTGTAACAATTCTGATGTTATTTAAAGAAGCATTTAAATCTTCTACATATCCAACTGCTTTCTGTACACTTCCCATAAAACCATGCAAAATACCTGATGAAAGCATCCATTTAGCAGTATTCTTCATAGTAGTAGCAAACTCTTGAACTAAACGATTAGTTCTCTTGATTGGCATTTCAGCAGCACTAACTGATTTAGCTAAATTCATAAAAGCCTGCTGTCCTGTAGTACCAAATTGAGAAAGAGTTGTCGCAAGTTCATCCGCACTTAAATTAGCTTTATCTAACTCATGCTTAAATTGACTAAGATCTAATTTTCCAGTGCTAGTAGTAGCTTTCTGTAAAGCAGATTGTAACTGAGTTGTTTTATTAATAGCTTGAGTTAAATCACTGGTAATACCCAAAGGTCTATCGGTACCAGCACTTTGTGTAATCTTAGTTAAGCTATCTTTCAGCTCTTGTAACTGCTGTTTTACTTTTTCAGTATCCGCAGTAAAGCTAAGATTAATATCAATATCTTTACGATTAGCCATTTCTCTTCTCTCCTTTTCTTTCAAAGTAGATTATAAAAACAAAAAATGGGCAGAGTGATACTCTACCCATTTAAAAATCCTTTTCACTCTTATTTTATATCAAAAAAACAAGAGAACGATAAATTACTTTAGCCCAACTTTTCTACAATATCTTTTACCAAATCAAGGGAAGGTCCATTGATTTTTTCTTTAATCTTTTCTGCATCAAAATCCATTCCCTTATAATCTGTAGAAACTTGCTCTAAAATACCTAAAGCAGAATTTACATGTCGATAATAGTTTTCAATAGTCGAATTAGTATTATCTAAAAGTGCTTCATATTGGAACTGAGGAATAACACTAATAATTTTCGCAAAAACATCGTTGCTTTCAAGAATGTCATATAAAGCTACAGGATTTTCTTTTTCTTCCTCGGTAAATTCAATATCGGTATAAGCATAGATTAATTCGAGATTAAAGAATACCTCTACTTTTGTAGGATTTGCAAAATTGTTATCATCTGCGGAATTTCTTAATACATTAGAAATAATTTCAATTTGTTTCTCTGCGGGTAAATATTGCTTTACCTTAATATGTTGCTCATTTATTTCAACTTCTACCGTATCCTCAACTAAACTAAGATTGAGGTCAGAAAACTTAATTGTCTCCATCGATTAATTAATCTCCTTTATTCTCTATTCTAATTATATTATAACATATTTTTTTTAGTTTGTCAAATTTATTTTCTAGTTTTTTGATTAACTCCTTTAACTTTAAAGCGTCCTGTCTTTTCAATTTCTTTTAATAATCTTTGTACCTCTTCTTCTTGTAACTCTGAAAAATTTACCAATTGTTCTTGGTCTTGTGCAGTAAAAAGTTCATTAAATTCTTTTACATTAAAATTAGAAGGTTCAGAAAATAAATCTAAAATTTTAGAAGCTACCCTTTGAATAGAAGCTTCAGAAGCTAATTTTAAATTATTAGCTTGTTTAATCTGATTATAACCTATGTCACCTTGCTGCCACCAAGGAGTATTTCCAACTGAATAGTATAATAAAATTAAAACCTCTTGAACAGTAAAATCATTTGAATCCAAATCAATATTTGTTTCATCGGTCAATGAATGTTTCATTTTTAAATGTCGTTGATATGCTTCTACAATATTACCTTCATTAACCTTTTTTTTCCATCCTGTTGCAGATGAATTTGACCTAGTTGATTTAATATGTTCATTTGCTATTTTATAAAAGTTAGCATAATGATTAACATAAGCATTATTAAAATCTTCCATTCTTTTTAATGCTTTTGCACTTTCTTTTAAATCATATTCTACTTGTCTATATTTACTATTATATCTTAAAGTTAAATCAGATTCTCTACCTTTATAGGTTTCAATTTTAATAATCTTACCTTCACTATTTCGTTGAGTCTTTTGAATAGTAATAGTAAGAGGTTCTCCTCTTAAAATATCAAGTATTTTTGTTATTGCTTCAAGAACATTAGAAAGTGTTCGTCCATAGGAACCTTCTTCAGTACTTCTTTTCCCCTGACTATCTAATCCATGAATAAAATAAGCTTTTCCCATTTTTGCACTTTCCCAATATTTCTTACTTTTTTCATCTTTTATTTCTATTTCTTTTTTACTAACAGCCTTTTTTAAATAATCTAATTGTTTATTTAATTCTTTTATATCTTCTTTTGTAATTTCATCTTTAGTTTGTCTACAAGCAGAAATAATTTCTTTTAAAATATCTTCTTTTATTGCCAAGATTTATCACCCTCCTATAAAATAAAAAATGCGGGAACCGGTTACCCGATCCCCGCATCTAATATTATTCTTCTTGAGTAATTGTAATACTCTTAGCAGTCTTACTACCGTCAACCGTAGTTAATACGAGCGTTACACCAGCGCCCGCAAGTTCAGCGTAATCTACCCAATAAATATAGGTCTTACCGCCAGTATAACCTAAAGCATTTGCAGCATTAATATCTGCATTTGTTAAAGCAACATTATTAACCTTAACATTTGTTAAAGCTTCATCTAATGTAATTGCTAAACCAATCCATTCGCCTTCAACGTCATCAATCTCAAACTCAAATAAACCATCTGCTGTAGTAGCATCAATTTGAGTTCCGGGGTCTGAAGGGTCATCATAACTAGCAATATCGTTTACATCAATAGCATAACCATTGATAACAGTGTTAACGAAAATTGCGTCCTGATTGGCCTGAGACTCAAGCTGATTAGCATCAGCAGCAACTGTCGCTATTTTTGCGACAGTTGCGCTGAGTTCAGGCATTACGCTTTTGGGCCGTGAGCTACAGGAACACTGTGCGCAGCACCAGCTGCCGCAGAAGTATCTCCACCAACTACAGTGATATCGCAGCAAACCTTTGTAGCCTGGTCAAAGTAAGTATAGCCAGGGAAAGCGTCCATTACGAAGTCGAATGTAGAAGGGTCTCCAGTAGGAGACATTGAAAGAGTGAAACCAGACTGAATCTTAACCTTAGGGAAGGTAAGAGTAGCAGCCATATCTTTACCGCTTTCATTTCTATAAAGAGTATCAGCTTCAACATAGAAGTATCCACCGAAGTCTTCAGGCTTAATTTTAATCTCAGTTACACCGCTTGTCATATAAACATAGAAGTCTAACTTGATAGTCTTATTAGTTACGCCTGTTACAGTAACAGTTAAAGGTGTAGTTGAATCTACATCAATAAGGTTAGCCTTATCAGGGTCAGCAGTACCAGTAAGAGTAATATCAGCAGCATCTACCCAGTCTACGATAGCGCCATTACCATCAAGAACAGTAGCATAAGGCTTTAACTGACTATCATTACATACCTTAACGATAGTTGTTGCTGAAGGTAAACCAAGCTCTTCCTTTAATTGAGCAAGAGAGATTGTACCAGAACCATTTGTTGTTCCTGCTAAAGCAATATCATAAGTAACATGCACATGCTTTACATCAGTTGCACTTGCATCAGAAAGACCTGCGCCTGTTAAGATTTTGAGACCTAAAGGACTCATTAAAGCATCTGTAACATTAAAGGTCATTGTCTTCTCACCTTCCCAAGCGATAAGACGAGTATAGCCACGACCACCCTGCGCATATACAGTAGTAGTAGCTTGCTCCATGCTTGAGGCGGTAGCTGTATCAATTACGAATACTGGCTGTCCAGCAGCGAAAGTTTTGTTACCAACAGTGAAATCATTTGTGAGCGCCTTGAAAGTAACGTCACAGATTTCTCTTGAACCAAAACGTGATACCATGTTTATTTCCTCCTCTAAAAAATTGCAATTGTTTAGATTAAGGATGAATATCTTCCATCCAGTTATCTACTTCATCTAAATTCTCTGCTCCCGCAAGTCTTGCGCTAATATACGCATCCCAAGATTGTTTCATTTGGAACCGCTGAAATTCATCTTTAATTTGAAAAACGGTATATTTCATTAAATCCTCTTTGCTTTTTTGTAAGCCTACAGATAAAATAGAAACATACCTACTAAAAACAGCGACTTTCTGCGGTCCATCTTGTCCTTTAGAGTGCGCGATTTTTTCTTTAGATTTTTTCAATTTTTCAACAATCTTTTCTGCTCTACGGTCAGCAGGATTATATTTTGAAGACCCCATATCTTCATCTTTTAAACAAAACATAGAGTCCAAAATATCTTTAAAAGCATTAAAATTTTCTTTGGTAATACGGGCAGAATTGGTTTTATTACATAATAATATGGCATTATCTGTAATTTTAATCATATACTCTGGAAACAATAAAGTAAGAACCATTAATGCACTGTTTTTATATTTATTGATTTCTCGCCCATTTATCATTGACATTAATATATCAAAATCATCTTTATCTGATAAATCACTTTTGTCCTCGCTATTAATTAAATCTTTTGAGAAATTAAGTAAATGGCAACCCGCAAAGAAATTTTCCTCTCCTATTAAAGAGATTTCATTCAAACTAGGCTGATGAATAGTTACTTGCGCTTCTACAAAAGGAATGTCATTATTTGATTGTAAAAGTAATTCATTATCCATAAATTACTCAAACTCAATTTCATCATCTGAGCCATGTACAGCTCTGTACATTAAACAATAACCTGCAAAATGTTCATTCCAAACGACTTCCTTAGCGCCCATAAACTCAAGAGTACCAATACCTGTCAATCTATTATCAGCCAAAATACCATCTATATAACCCATAATTTTTATAGGTCTTTGTCTAAAATTTCCTAAATCCCAACAATCAATATGACATACAATATCTATTTCAATTACACAATCTCTAAATTCATTATTGGTTGTAGGACCAAAATTATCATAAGAAATAACAATATAATTTTTTGTTTCTTGATTTTCACCAAGCTCGAGTCTAGGTCTAAGCCTAATATAACCTTCATCTATTAAATCTGCAAGAGAAGTACTAGTAATCTTTTCTTTATAAACAGGATTGGTGCGGTCATCAAGACAATCTTTTGTATTAATTAATAACAGTCTTTTAAGTTCATCACTGTATGGTCTGCTATCTACGAATAATTTTTTAAGAATTAATTCTGTATCTTTTTCACAAGAGAGAAATGATGAATTTAAGTCTGCTTCATTAATAAAATTTTTAATTGTTCTCATCCTTTTATCTCCTTTTACTTAAAGTGATTTAATTAACACTTCAAGCACAATATCTTCTTGTTCAGGTCTTACATAAGATAAAACAAAAGAACCCGCTCTACCTGTAAGTATTTTAAGTTTACAAGAAGTTTCTGTCTGTTCTGTAATTTCTACTTTAGTAGAATTTACTTTAAACTCTCCTCCATCGACTCCTACAATAGCAAAAGAAATATCGGAATCAAATGGACGTACAATCTGCGGGCCGTCGATATAGGGATTTCTTCGGTCAGGTTCAACGATCACAGGATCGACCGCCGCATCTTCCATTTCATTATTAAAGTATTCTTCTAAGTAGACTTCAATAATACCATCTTGAGAATATTTATCAACTGCGGCAATTCGCCAAGTATCACCATCAATTTTTATTTTTTGAAAACGCTTAAAGAAATTTTTTGTTTCTTCATTTTTCTCAACATAAAACATCATTGAATAATTTAAATCATTCAATTCAATTTGATGTTTTTGCTGCCAAATAATTGCAGTCTCAACCGGTCCACGTAAATAAATCCAATATTTATGACCATTAACATCAATTTCATAATCGCATCTTCTAATGGCAGCTCTAAAATAAGCCTCTTCTGAAAAATCTTGTAACAAAACTATCCAATGAGAACCTGTTCTGTCCCAAAAAAAAGTTTCTCCATTTTTCATTCCGCTTTCAAAATCAATGCTAATAATTTTTTGGTCATAATCTTCTTTCAGTTTATCAGAATTAATTAAACATCTAAAAGTTTTATCTTTAAAAGTTATCCACTCTGCTTGATAGCTTCTTTTTAACGCCTCATGGAAAGAATATGCTTTTCTATTAACTAATTTATTATCCCAATAATTGTAGCCAGTATAATTTAATCTTTTTCTCATTCTATCTAATCCACTCAATTATACTCACCATCCTTTATTTTAGTCTTTAAAGAATTGCATAATCCAAGACATTCAAAAATTACTTTTCTAAATAAATAAAAATCTTCTTCACTCGTCAAAGTTAATAAAGATTCTAATTTACATAATAAAGTAAATAAAATAACTTCATCATTGAGCAGATTCTTCATTCCCGCAATTTCAACAATAAGATTTTGTAAAGGAGTCATCCACTCATTATTTTCTTCTCTACTTGGGAGTAGTTTAAAAATTAAATTAGTAATTCTATCTATATTCTTGATAATAGCACTATTATCTATTTCAATATTATATTTTAACATCATAAGCATCCCTCCATTAGTTATTTATTTTATAACCATATGAAGGAGTTGTCATAATCATTCCCGCCGTAGACCTAACCTCTCCATTAACAACTTTTCTTCTTTTGTAAACGCGTTGTAAATGAAAAGCATCTTGTTCAAACTTGTCAATTAATAATTTTAATTTTGCCATGTGGTTTGCTTGACTTGTCATCTTAAAGTCACTTCCACTATATTGCATCTTTGTATTATTAGTTGTAGCTAATTGTTGTATAAGCCATTCTACAACCATATATAAAGATAAAATATCAATTTCTTCTTGTGTAAGTTCGCAATTAAAAGTGCCATCTATTAATGCGATAGATGGCACCTCTTTATCATTGCTTTCTACTCCACAATATGTTCCAGATTCCCAATAACCTTCTTCATAATCAGTTATGTCAAATCTTGGAAATTCAAAACGAGGAATCGCATTTTTTAATAAATCTTGTAAAGCACGATATGTATCTAATTCTGTCATATAAACAGAATCATACATATCATCAGTAACCCTCGCAAAAAAACTATCATATATGGCTGTAAAGGGCGTTTTCTTTTGTTCGCCCATATTCTTTACCCTCACTTTGCTGTTGAAACAACTTTGTATTTATCAGGTGCAGCAGTTTTTCTTGCGGGAGCACTCTCTTCTTTTATAATTGGAGTTGCCTTTCTCTTAGGGGCATTATCATCCTCTTTAGGCTGTTCATCTTCTTCCGCAAGTTGCTTATTAACAGTAATAGCACTTGTTATATTAAAACCAGTCTTTTTAGCGATAAGATCTCTCTTCCTAACATCAGGGATCTCAAGCTCCACCGCAATCTTTTTAAGAAGCTCAATAACGCCATCTGGAGCAAAATTTAAAGTATCTTCAAGCTGGTCTAATGTTCCCTCTAATAAAATTTTCTTAATATCTGCTTCAGAATAAAAATACTCAGGCTCAACATTTAAATTCAAAGCCTCTAAAGCACTCTTATCATTAACAATAAGACAATTTTTTAAAATATATTCTCCGCCCGGAAGCCAACTTAACTGCATTAACTCCTGTAACGGAATTCTCTTTTCTTCATTTACTTCAAATCTTCTATGAAAACCATTTTCAAAAGTGTAGCCTGTGCTACCAACATTACGGTTTTTAACTAATACCATTTTATCATTATCTGACATTTTATTTTCTCCTTTTATCTCTTATAAATACAAATAAAATGGGGAAGATAAAATTATCTTCCCCTATTCTATTTTCAAAATTATCTGTGTAACTGTGTATCCTGATATACGCAAATAGCGTTAGAGAAGATAGCACGAACGCCGACCTTCTTATAAATCTGAATCTCTCTTGAACGGTCATAGTTGGTATACTCATCAACAATTGTTCCGCCTTCAAAAGCAATCTTAACGGGCTTTTCAGCGCCAACAGGAATAATATAAGCGTACTGAGGATCAATAGTCTTAATTGTGTTACGCTCATCGTCGAAACTCTGAGGTAATACAACAACTTGGTGACCCTTATAAGTAGCTACATAACCATTGCCAGTCCATCTCTGATCCTTCATAGAATCTGACATACGAGCATCGCTAGGCCACATCTTTGCAGCAAATTCAAAAGTACAGTAGATAACTGACTTACCATAAGAATCTGCAATAGAAATTAATCTATCCATATCTGCTTCATTAAAGCCAGCATTAGTAGCGAAATTAGCAGCCTGAATATGACCAATAGCGCCAATTAATTCTGCCTCAATCTCTTTATAAATGCACTGGTCAAGACCTTCCATTACGATATCAAGAACATCTGCAAAATCTACACGTCCATCAAGGAACTCTTCAAAACCGATTTGAGCAGCTCCACCAATTGCATTGGTGTTAACTTCATAGCTACGTCCATCAAGCTTGAATACTTCGTATAAACCTGCAAGTCCAACCTTACCGATGAACTGCTGAGCACGTCTACGTGAAGCAAGGGTAATCTTCTGAGTGAAGATAGGCTTATCACCCTGAGCAAATGTCTTAATTTCAGCAAACTGTGAATACTGTTCCATCACCTTGCCGGGAAGGACATCATCAATTGTCTGCTCCATAAGAGCAAAGATTGTATTCTGATTAATTCTATAAGTTCTGAAATCAGGAGCTAATTCCTTAAATTCAACACGAAGAGCTTCATTCATCTCTTCATAAGAATAATTTTTGCTATTAAAGCTAAAAGCAGTAGCTACAGAAGGATTCGCCTTAGCAACGGTTTTAGCAAGAGTTAATAACTGATTAAATTCTAAACCCATTTTCTTATCCTCCTATTATTGTACTCTTTGAAGCTTAAGACCAGGCTGTCCATCAGGCATTGTACCAACCTTAGCTACTTGCCATAACATACCAGTCTTCTCAGTTGTCTTCTCAAGAACTAATGTCTTACTTGTGGTATTCTTTACAGGTGTAAGAGTATCACCAACAGCATAAGTTACATCATCACCTGTTTTAACCATATTGGTATAATAAATATCACCAATATTGGTCTTAAGTAAACGAGGTGCAAAACCCTTCATACGATAACCATACTCATATCCATGGTTCTGATATGCAGCCTGAGCAATATCTGAATTCTCGCCATACTTTTCAGTAGCTAATCCAGAAGTTACATAGTTATCTCCAACACGAATCATAGCGAAATCTTTATATGAGGTTCTCCAGAAAGGCTCATAAAGCTTAATTTCGTTAAATACTAACATAGGCTCGCCAAGAGTGGCAACACTAACACCAGCAACAGCTGCTTTACCGCTGTTTACAGTGCCATTAGCCTGGTCGTAATACATAAATTCACCATTCTGAAGAACATTAACTTCATCATCGAGTGGTAAACTAGCATAAATTTGACCGGTCTTTTGAGCAGAGAGCTGTGTAGGCTCTACCTGACCGTATCCATTACGATTAAAAGCCATTTTACTTTCCTCCTAAAATTATTGTTTCGATTGAATTACACGATCTACTGCTTTTAACCAAGCAGGAGTATCGTCAACTTGATGAGAGTCAAGATTAAAAGTTACCACAGGATTGTTGCCTGTGTTCTTATCATCTTCTGAGTTAAAATTAACTTTCTTTCTTACGCAAATAACAGAAAGCTTTGCTTCGATATCATCAAGAGAATACTGTGACTTATTTGCAATAACATCTGCTTTATCTTCATCAGAAAGCATATAGAATGAATTAATTAATTCATCCTTTTCCTTATCTTCAATGTTACGCTTGTAAGCAACAAGGTCTTGATTTTCTTTCTCTAAAAGAGAATATTTTTCTTGAAGGTCAGCAATTTGATTTTGAAGATTTAAAATTTCATTTTCTAAAGAATTTTTTGCATTCTTCTTTTTCTCTTCTTCATCCTCTGCTTCCTTACTGTCCTTGTTATTATCTTCCTGTGAAGCAGGCTTCTTTTCTTCACCCGAGTCGTTATTCTTCTCTTCTTCTTCATCATCTTTATTGTTCTTTGCGAACTCTTCTGTAGTAATATTATTTTCTACAGGAGTAGATTGATTAGAATTGTCCTGCTCAGAGGAAAAATTTTCACTGGTTGTTGCGGGGTCTTGGTTCTGAGTTGCCTCAAACTCGGTTCCCGCAGCGTTCTCAGGATTAACTTGAACGTTTTCCATTGAAAGTCCTCCTTCACCATTGGTATTACTTTTGTTTAAAGAAAATTTAAGTTCTTCCATCATAGTAAACAAACTCTTTGTAAAATCACTATCCTTACTAAAAGAAGAACCTGTTGAGTTGGGTTCTAAAAACATTGAACCTTCAAAACAAGGTTCAACATCTTCACCCAAAATACAAAGTTTTGTAAAAATCGCGTCATCTATAATGAAAAAATCAATACCAGAATTATTATCAGTTGCCCAATGTCCTTTAATTGTTTTATCATCCAATTCCATCGAGTGAGGATTATGTTCCTTAACTACTCGATCTACCTCTGGGAACTGTCCTGTCCAAAGATAACAATTTGTCATAACATACTCGCGCATACATATGTTACCAAATTCATCTGTATCTTCGAAAAATTGAAACCACACTTTAGCATCCGGTGAAACAAAACCAAAAGGCTTTGTTAAGCAATTAAACCTAGCGCCCTCGCCATCAATAATAAGCTGGTCGCCATGGTCACCAAAATCTTCTTTTTTATCAATATACTGTCCAACAATAGGACAACCACGAAGACTCTTTGCCATTTCAGTTGCAGTCTTTTTAGTAATGCAACTTCCATTTCTATTTTGTCCTAAATAAAAAACTTTTAAATCTGCCTTTGTCATTAAAGGACTCACATCATCAGGTTGCAAATTGATAAACTCCGGAGGCTGAATGGTGGAAACACTCATTCTTTTATTCATTAGATTTTCCTCCATATCTTTACATATTAAAGTGAAAATTAAAAGTAAATAATTTTATACCTTTGACCAAAAATTTTTAAGACATACTTTCACGATTTTGAATAGTTTTTTCACTCTTCTTATCGTCATCGAGTTCTTTACGTCCAGCCTTTTGTTCCTCACCACCGGCCGCCGCCTTCTTATCAGCAACTCTATTAAGAATATTCTCATTAAGAGTAGAACTCATAAGCGGAGGTATAAATACATTAACTAAATCAAGAATATCATTTTCAAAATAGGCATTAGCAAGAATACTACTTTGTGATTGACCAAGCGCAATCTGAGGTAACATTTTAGAATAACCTAATTGAACTTGTTCTTTATATAATTTAGCTAACTCTTTATAATTATAAATAGTGGTTTTTAATATTTGTGCTTTAAATACAAATTGTTTAGGTTGTTTATTATACTTTTTAATTAATACATTTAAAAATTCTTCAAATTGAAGAATTAAGTTATACATAGTGGCTTCATCATTAGCGATAGATTTCTCTAATGCTAAGTTACCATCTGTATTAAATTGTTTCTGTGAAACACCGGCTTCATTATAAACTTGTCGTTCAACACGCTCTAAGTCATCATTTTGAGCGGTACTTGCCGCAGTATCTGACATACTTTCAACGCTAACATCAGCAAAAGTTGTTAATACGTCAATACCAATAGCACGACTTAACATTTGAACAGCGTTATTATGAAGTTGTTGTGCTTCATCTACATCAAAAATTAAATCGCCATTCTTATCTAATGGCATCTTTTGAATGAGAATTTTAAGTAATCTCTGTTCAGCTCTTTTTCTATCTAATCCTTGAGCAGCATCTAAATCAAGAATTAAAGGTATTACAGAAATAAACATAGGATAATCTTCCCCGGTCGCATTAAACTTAACACTTAAATCCGGGTCCAACATATACCAACCATTAGTGTCTCCCGCAAACTCAGGAGGTAATTTTCCTTCTTTATATAAAATATACCCTTTACTGAACTCTTTTGGGAAAAGTTTTAACATTTTCATTCTTTGAGCAGTATCTCTAAACATTTCATCAAAGAATTTCATATTAAATTCTACAACAGGTCTATCTTCATTGGAGGTATATCTACTTCTACAATAATTACAAGGAAGCTCTTGGATGCGGAAACCATTTGAGGTTTCAATTAAATATCCATAAAAGGCACCGAAACGAAGAACCTTTAAGGCAATCTCGCCAAGCTTTTTCTTCACATTAAAATTATCTAATTCATTAAGAACATTATGAAAAGTAGATAATATCTTTTCCTTTTTTGCTGACTCATTATTAATATAAGGAGTTACATACCAATCATAACAATACATAAAAGCCATATATCTTAAAATACGACTATAAATACCACTTGTCTTATAAAAGAAATCAGATATCTCTCTCATTTCCTTTAAATCATAATTATGTATTGCTCTTAAAATACTTACCTTATCCCCAAAAAGAGGATTAATCTTTTTATAAACTCCAAAATCAACAATAGCGTCATCAAGAGTCTTTGGACCAACTTTAATTTTATTAAAGTTGGTCTGTAAACCTGCTATATTCTCTTGATAGTTGGCGGTCCCCGCAAGCTCATGATGGTTCATAGCAAAACCCTTCGCTTTTATTTCTTCCTGCCTATTTCGCATCTGAGAGGTACCTCCTTATCATTATACTTAGTATCCTGCTGCTTTCATGATATAGTCATAATCCATAATATTTTCATCCCAATATGGAATTGCCACAAGTTTTAATCCATGCTCTTGACAATACTTTCTTTTAAGCGTATCATTATATTTTTGTTGATATAGGCCCTTAGCGCCTCCATACTTCGACCTAGCTTCATAATGTTGTATTCCTTGATATTCAATTAAGAAGTCTATTTCTCCATTATCATCAAAAACAGCAAAATCAAATCTTAGTGGCCTGCCGCTTGTAGATACTAAATCTGGAAAACTATATTCTTCTTGATATGGCAAACCTGCCATATCTAATATATCACAAATTTTAATTTCTCCACGAGACGATTTCATTTTACACCACCTAAAATATCTTACATTAATAACTCAAAAATTAAATAATAAATTTAATTTTCTTTGTCCAACCCGCTTTAACTAAAAAATAGCATATCTGCAATTGATTTAGATTTTCTCTTACGCTTTTTATCTTCATCTAATTTAACATAATATAATCCATATTCAAAAGCAGAAAATTTATCTTTTTTAATTCCACGATTATTTTGTTTAAGAATAATATTCACACCCTCGTTATCTTCAATTAAATTACACATTTGGTCTTTTAAAATAGTTGTTTGAACAAAAGGATGTAAATATTCTGCTCTTTGGTCAGGCGTCATATTTTGTCCTACCTTAGTAGACATTAACTTAATACTTGCTTCACGTTCATCAATAAGCATTTTAATTTTTCCACTGCTCATTTGAGTCTGTACATAAGCATGTGCTTCTGTATTAATAGGAGCATTAGCTTTAATTAAGAACATAGCATCCTTAACAATGTTATCTCCTTTAATCTTTTTATACTGTTCATGAACTTCTTCAAAAGTTCCTCCTTCAACACCAAAAGGAGGAAGTTCATCACCAGTTTCAGGGTCTATCTGCGATTTCGTCATAAAGTCAATTAAACCAACGCCAAGACCATTTGCATCAATTGCACAAATTCGTGCTTTATATTTAAAAAATAATTTCTTAATATTAATAGCTTGTACTTCAAAATCTTCTGCTTCATAAGAATAAATATTTACTAATGATTTAAGTGCGGAAGCGCCTTGTGGCTGAGGAGTTACTTTAATAACCATAATCTCTGTAGTACATCCGATACGTCCAACGTCTATGCCAAGTAAATAATAAGCATTCTTACTAGACCTTCCGCTAAATTCATGCTCCGGTTGAAGCAGCTGACGATGTTTATCAAAAACTTCTGCACTAAAGTATGCGTTCTCCGCATCTCCAGACCAGATTGAACGATACTCACGGTCAAAGGAACTATCATTAAATGTTCCTTCAGCACGAAGCTTATCAACGAAATCTTCGTCAAGAAGACCTTCTTTTACAGGCGTCTCGAAAGTACCACCCATAATCATATATTGCGTAGGATTAAAAATTGAATTAATTAATGTGTCAACCAATTTGTCATACGCAAATGAATTTTTCCATCCCGCAGTTGTTATAAAGGTCTGACTCTTATTAACTAATTCCTCCGGATGAGTTGTACCATCTCCTAATCTACGGTCAATATTTGTAGTAGGAATAATAATTTCATTAAGTGCATCCCCATCCATAAGTATAGATTCCTCAATAACAATACAATTACGTCTTTGTCCACGAGAACTCTCCCTCGCCGCAAGAATATCTATATACGAGCCATTTTTAAAAATATATTTAACACTATCTTTACTTTTTTTAGATTGACCTCGTTCCCAGTTAATCTCATGATTAAGTGTGGGAATCAGTCTACATATTTCTTCTATCTTTGCTATTGTAATGGAAGCCGCTTGCTCCTTACCACCAGTGGTTACCGCAGCCTGAGTATTTGGATAAAGAATAGCTTTTAACATTAAACTCATCATAGTTAAAAATGATTTTGAATAAGCACGAGGATATACTGCATAAGTAAATTTATATCTCATTACTATTCTTAAAAATACTCTTTGATAAGTATAGAATTTAAAAACGCAATTTGGACCTTTTATTCTATCAATGAATAAGTCAGGATATTTTCTATAAAAAGCAATCATTTTACGCAATTCAGGCATCGCCGCACGTAAACGCTCTTCAGAAATTCCTTGCTTAAGACTATGAGAAGCATTAAGGTCTAATAAATTTTGTAAACTCATATATTAGTCCTCACTTTCTTGCATTTCTCTGTCTATCTGTTTATCCGATTCTACACTATTATAGAAATTCTTGTAATCATCATCAGATAACTCAACAACATTACTACCATTTTCTTTAGCTTTCTTTTTATCTGCTTTTTGTTCAGCAATAATAGCTTGAGTTTTCATAAAGGCTTCAATCTGCTGTGATAAGTTAGTATCATTATGAATAAGCGTTTCAAGATATTCATGATTATCACGAATAATAGTATCAATAATATCTCTATCCGCAACAATTTCCATATCTTCTATAAATCCGCCTTCTTTCTCACAAAAGGCTACAATAGAACCTACAGAATCAAATTCAGAACTATCCGCATCTTTATTCTGTGCTTCTGTAAATTTAGCACTTTTCATAAGTGAATCATAAGCACGTACTAATTTCGCATAAGAATCCATATCTCCGCAATCAATAGCTTGATTCATTTTAAGAGAAAGTTTACAAATCTGAATTAAAGTATCTATACGAGCAGCACCCTGTATATCAAAAGAATTCATAAAGTCATTATACTTTGTCTCAAGATAAACCCAGTCTGCGGGAGGATATAATTGACCCCACTTGGTAGCGAGATAAATCTTATCTTCAGCAGTTAAGTCAGCGCCAACATCTGGTAAGTCTACTTGTTCAAAAGGACTATCATTAGTTGGATAAATACTGCTTGCTTTCCCGCTACCTTTAACCGTGGTTACCGCACCATCATGCATTTCAAAGCTTGGTTCAGGTGCGTTCATTTCTTTATACGTCATATATTGGGCTTCAGTAATCTCACCATTCTTATATGCTTCTTCCATTTCCGCAAGCTTTTCTTTTGTTACTTCATTTGGATTACCATAAAGCTTTGCTTCTTCCTCGTGCTTTTTTTGAAGCATTTCACTGTCTGCCCAAGTAAAATCTTTAAATTGTTTTAATTTCATTTTAGAAAGATATTTACCAAAAACAGACGCACCATTCATTTTATAGGGGTCTTTTTGATAAGCTCTATCTCTTAAAACATTCCATTCCCAAGGAAGCCACGGCACATCAAATTGTTCCAACGCCCATAAAAAACTTTCCGGCTCCCAGTTATTAATATGCATCGTAAAACAACTTTTACATAATTCACACTTCGTACCATTTTTATAAGTATAAAAATTAGTATCTGCCATTGTCTTACGACATTTGCTGCAATATAGCTGTCCCATTGTTCCACCTCTTATTTCTTTTTGGCTTTATACTTTTCACTACGGCACTCTTTACAAATAGAATACCAGCCATCTTTACTTGTCTTATTCTTTGAAAAAAAGAGGTTGTTGGCTAATTTATATTGCCCACAAGAATTACATTTTTTCCATTGTCCTTTTTCTTTATTTGTATAATACCATTCAATATATTCTTTTGTTGCTTGTTCTACTATTAATTTGGGAATTTTATTACGCCAGAGAGAAGAAATGTATTCTATAGAATGTTTAATATTATAAGTTTTATTTAGAAGTTCTTGAATTTCAATATTTTGTTTGCCATCAATTTTATATATAACTAAATCATAATATAACGGATATTTATCTTTAAGTGTTCTCTCAACAAGAGCATCAAAATCTTCCATTAACCATTTGATATCACTTGATACTCTTTCCCAATTATCCTCTTTTAATTTGCAATAATTACAAAGCAATGCGGAAACAGATTTTTCATCATAAAAACTAATTAAGCCATTGCTAACTACTTTTCCATCCTCTTGGATTGTAATTGTTTCACTTAAATCAATCTTTCCCGCGTTTTTAATAAGATTCATTGAGTAAATAGGTTTACGATATGCTTTTTTAATTTCATACATATCTTGCCACATTTCTTTTAATTGTTTTTTTAAATTATATTTCCGCATCCCGCGAGCTGTTTTAAAATCTTCTTCAACAACTTTAATTGCATCATATAATTCTTGCATTTCCGGTATATCTTCTAAGTCTTTTGGACAGACTCGATCTCGAGGTTGGAATATAATATTTTTATCATTAGTAATCATATTATATATTCCATCTTCTCCATTTTCCATTTTTCCAACAAGTCCTTCAAAAGATGTTTCTCTTTTGTTTACAGTTACCATCATGTTATCTGTTAAGATATTCTTTTCTTTCTTTTCTTCTTTAGATAACGGCATTACAATATAATCTGCTAATTTTGATAAATATTTTTGAGTTAATCTTTCAGGAGGAGTGTTGGCAATGATTTCATTTACTTTTTGTACACGAGCTTCAGCAGTCGGTAAATTAAAGTCCATTTGAATATAAGAGGTGGACTCTTGAGAATCGACCAAAACCTGCTCCTCGTTTTTATTATCTTGTATCATTTTGTTCTCCTTTTCTGAATATATTTTCTTATTTCTATATATATTATACCAAAAATTTTTTATTTTGTCAAGTTTATGTTTAAACCATGGCGGCATTAGTTGACTTTTTAAAAATTTTATGTTATAATATATATAGAAATAAGGAAAAGGCATTGGTCAAAATAATGAAAGTTTTAATACTTGGCTTCGATGACTATAACGAATTAGATACAACAATGCAAAAATTAATAGAGGATAGCCAATGTTTTTTATTTACTATCTTATGCGGCGGTACAGATCAAACGAACTATCGGTCTAGTTTAGCCGAACAATGGGCGTCCGCAAATGGTTGTCCTGTTGAAAAAATATATAATAAAGATATTAATAAACTTATGCAGATACTTGGCCAAGAAGCTACATACCTAGTTATGAAGATCTCAGAATCCACGCCGCCGCACCTTAAGAACTTTTTAATGAAATTTAAAATGGAGGGAAAACATGGCACAGTCGTCAAATGATATAGAATTTCTTAAACCTTGTCCCTTTTGTGGAGAACAACCTGAAATGACCGTTTGGGAAGGACGTTTTATTATAAATTGTCCACATTGTTTAGTTAGGATTATCGCACCTTTTACTATAATTGAGGACATCCCGCTTGAAAAGGCGTATGAAAATGCTGCAAAAGCATGGAATCAGAGAGGATAAAAATATGCCGATTAATTATGGTGATACTTCCTATACAAAACAAATTACAAGAGCAATACAGGAACAACTTGCTTTTGCTCTTGAAGAATATAATAATTCAAATATTTTTAATCGCAAATATAAAGAAGGTTATCTTGATGGAGCTATTGATATGAGCAATATTATAAAAAATATCGTGACTGAAATGGTTATTGACCTAGAGAGTGAGAACTCATGAACGCCACCGCCGCATTTATTGCTTTTGGCAGTTTTACAATAGGTATGCTAGCTGCCGCATTTGCATTTGCTCCTGTGCGTTATTTTAAGAAAGGATACGAGGTTGCTTGTAGAGACCTCATGGGTATAGATAATTATATGATAAAAAAGTATAAAAAGTTAAATCGAAATCTTCGTCAAATTAGATATTTAATCGCAGAGGCTGCCGCATCTTCAGACAAGCATTTTGTTGAGATAAGTTATCTTACTATGCTTGAAATTGAGGCTCTTAAACAAGAGGGGTATATTGTGAAGCCTCGTTTAGATGAAAGTTATGTAATTACATGGTGGTTTGAAAATGCTGATGATTTTTATTTTAATAATACAAAAGCAAAGAAGGAATGGCGGGAAGAGGTAGTGGATGAACTTATTCCTTTTTGTCCTTGCTGCGGGCAGAGGTTGAGATAACATGGACGTGGTATATTTTGAATTAAATGACTGGTGGCGTGGCGAGAATTATCCTGCCAATGAGAAATTTGATACATGGGTTGGCAACAATAGAAATGAAAGTTGGCACATGTATTTTGAAGATGAAAATTGGGTAAGAAAAAATCAATTGTGCGTAGTTGCGGAAAGAATTGACATGTCCGCAAATTGATGTATTACGGCTCCTAAGAGGTGGGTGCTCGATAATTGTCCAGAGCTTTTGACAGATTGGAAGAAGTTTTTAAAATTCCCAGATTGGGATGGGAAGGTATATGGACAGTGGGGTACCGAGTTTTTAGAGTGGAAAGAAGAGAATGTGGGAGTAAGGTATAGAGATGAAGACGAAGATGAATAATCTTCGTCTTTTTTATGCGGGAAGGGAAGGTGGTATGTGGCGTGAGGTCGTGTTTTAAAAACGAAAAAATTTTTGGTGTGGGAATTGTCGAGCAAAAGGCGATTTGAGAAAAAAGTTCAGAAAAATCCCGAAATATACCCCCGGGGAATATATTCAGTACGTTCGGGAGCTGCACGTCATTGCCTCGGGGCGTGGTCAATCGCATAGCCCCGCATTTTTGAATAATTATACATTTGCAACTTTTCGCATTTGCATCAATGGCAAGCGATTATTACGCATTAATCCCGAAACAACTTACTTCAGACTTTGTGAAGTTTCTATTGGATCCGCACTTTAGTACGGTGAAGTTTAGAAGTGTGAAGCGGCAGAGAAAAATTTTTTAAAAAGTTTTAAAAAGTGCTTGACAAAATCATTTCCGCATGTTATACTAATTATAGAAAGAGAGGTAAACGAGATGGGAAAAGAGTTCTTCTACAATGTGAACGGAACAGAGTTCCACGATACAGAGGCTTTCGGCAAGGCTTGGCAAGAAGCAAAAGCTCTTGCAACAGCAGAACACGCAAGCATTGAACGAACAGTAGTAGACGGAAACAAAATCTCTTATGAGTTCTTTGCAAATGGCGGTTGCTTTTTAAATGAGCGTTTCCGCACAGTAGATAAGGTTAAAGTTTTCTAAACCTTAACCTTACAAATACAAAAGGGGTGTATAAATATGTTAAAAACTTATTTTGTAAGAATGGGAACTCCTCAACAGGCAGCAATATTGAGGAAAGAGGTTGTAGTATCTGCAACAAGTCAAAACTATGAAGTCAAAGCGGCAAGTCCTGAATACGCTATGAAAGTAGCAGATGAATACGCAAGACGCAATAGAGTGGAATTAACTGCATTGTTTGCCTATGAAGTTAAAAAATAATAAAAAAGGGTTGACAAAACCCTCTTTTCGTGTTATACTAAAGGTACAAAAGAAAGAGAGGTAAACAAAATGATTAACATTCGTACAATTAAGAATCTCAAGAATAATGACGGTCTTACTCTTAAAAAGGGTCAGCGTGTCACCTACAAAACAGGCTATCAGGTAGCTACAGAGGGAATCGAGACTACTTCCGCAAGAGAAGCAATCAACGCTGTTAAAGCTTATAATGGTGATTGCGGCGTGTGGTTCGCGGATGGCATTTACTACGTGGACAAGAGCCACAGAGAAAGCACAAAAAAGCTTGCACTTGCAATCGGCAGGGCTTGCAGGCAGATTTCCATTCTGAAGTGGTCAGACATGAGTTTAGTTTACTGCTAATGCGGGAAGGGCGAAAAAATCGCCCTTTTATTTTTGGCGCCGCGAGCACGTCCGTGCGAGCGTCGAATTTTAATTATAACATAGACCTGCATATTTTGTCAAGTGGAAATTCTGCACAAAAGCCAGACCCTCCGATCCCGAAATGTTTGTGCAATTCGGCGGAAAAAAGATATTAATTTGCCCTTGACTTTTTCTTTGTCCCGTGCTATAATAATATTGTCAAAGGGAAAGAGCAAAAAATTCAGGTTTTTCGGAGATATCCTCCTTCCTAACGCGCTCACGCATGTGACCTAGGTGTATAATGGATAGGGAAAAATCCAGCGGCTCTTTTGATAAAATTGGTTGAAAAAGTGCTTGACAACCCAATAATCCTGTGATATAATAATTACAGAAACAGGGGAGAGAACGAAACCCTCAAGGGATGGCGACGCAAAGAGCGTAGGCGCGAGTTGCCCATGTAAGACCAACAGTAGTTCGTAATAATCCCCGACCGCACGGAGTCCTGTTGTGCGGTATACAAATGTGGACCAGCACCTGTCAGCGGTTGGAAGTTGTGGGCAGGGGACGGCAGGACGACCGCTAATTTAAACTGAAAGACACTCAGTAGCTTGGGCTTTGCGAGAAATCCGCAGAGAGCAGATTGAAAAGTTTAATCGGAGTAGGTTGGAAGAAAGAGCCAAAAAGGCTCTTTTTCTTTTGGCGTCGCGCGGTGGGGCGTCGCGCGACGTTTTTTAAATTGTCAGACTATTCTGGCTATTTCGCTGTGAGGATCATACCTAGCTGAATTGTCAGACAATTCCTGAAATAGTGCAACTTTTAAAAAGTTTTAAAAAGGGGCTTGACATTTCCGCTTACAGGGTGTATAATAAAGACAGAAAAGAAAGAGAGAGGTAAACAAAATGACAATCTACAAAGTTACAATGAGGGCTTATGATTATTGGTATACAAGTGACCGTGACGGTTTTCAGACTATTGAGAAGTTCTTCTCAACAAAAGAAAAAGCTAAACAGTGGACTGTTGAGAATTCAAAATACATCTATCGTGGTTTCAATGGCGCCACTAAGGCTGAGGAAGAATATCAGATGCCGAAGTTCAAGATTGAGGCAGTTGAAGTTGAATAAAAAGTTTTAAAAAAGTGCTTGACAAAATCATTTTCTCGTGTTATACTTATTACAGAAAGAGAGGTAAGACAGATGAAGAGATATTCAGTTTACATTTCAGATGGCGAGTATACATACCGCTATGAAGTAGAGGAAGTTGACAACACAACAGCGCAGGATAAGGCTATGAGATATCATAAGGCTTTCCACCGCAATGCAAATGTTACTACTGTTCGGGTCTTTGCTTTAAGATAAGGGGAATGAATATGAAGAAGTATCAGGTGACTATCTTATGCGAAACGGGCAAATATAGACCCGTTTCCGCAATCGTGACTGCGGCAGATACAGACAGCCGCATAGCGATTCAGAAAAAGGGCATCCAGAAAATCTGTCTTACTAGACGTTGGGATGGAAAAGACCTTATCGCTTATGGCTACACAAAAGTCAAAATGCGTGAGTATGATAAGGAAAAGATTGAAGCTGAAAACAAGGCTAGATACGAAGCTATCAAAGAAGCCAAGTATGCAAGTGGTGAATGGAAAAGACCTAAAAAAAGTGAGAAAAAGGCTTGACATTCCGCCAAGCCTATGATATAATAAATACATCAAAAGAAAAGAGAGGAAATTATTTATGAACGAATACGCAATTATGATGACAGTTAAGGACAGCAAGGGTAACAAGATTAACAACAACTTCTACGTATCAGGTGCGGAAGCTGCCTATGAGAAGTATGAGGGTCTGACCGAGTTGTTCCCCGATGCGGAAACCGACCTTGTAGACTGCGAAACAGGTGAGATTCTCTTGTCTACAGAGTTCGAAACCCACATCGAGAAAGAAGCTAGAGAAGAAGCCGAGGGCTTCGTCGCAATGCTCCTCTATCAGTGCTTACTTGACAATATTTTTTAATGGTTTGTCTCCTTTCTTGCGCCGTCGAGCATTTTACTCGGCGGCGCGCTGTTGGTCGTAGCGCGCCGAATTTTCTATTATACCACAGCCCAGCCATTTTGTCAAGTGGTAATCTTGCACAAATTTTCACCGCTCGGTTCCCGCAATTTTTGTGCAATATTTACCTCAGAAAGACTTAAAAAAGTGCTTGACTTTTCCTTTGCACGGGTGTATAATTAAATCACAGAAAGGAGTTAGACAGATGACAACACAGTGGATTTGGTTCGACATGGACGGCACAATCGCCGACTTCTACAACACCGAGAATTGGCTTGCAGATATCCGCAATTACAATGCTAGACCTTATCTTAATGCAAAGCCTTTATATGACCTTGTAGACCTGTTTTTTACTCTTGCAGATTTACACTCAAAGGGTTATAAATTAGGAATCATTTCATGGAGTAGCAAAACAAGCAATTCAATTTTCGATATGGCTGTTGAGAAAGCGAAAAATGAATGGTTATATAACAATCTGCTTGATTGCCTTTTTGATAAGGTTATCGTTACCGCATATGGCATTAACAAGGCTGACACTTGCAGACCTTACGGCTCAGGTATCCTTGTAGATGATGAAATCGCCAACCTTGAAAAGTGGGATTTAGGTGATACAATCAATGCCAATGAAAATATTTTAGAGATTTTAAAAAATCTTTAAAATATGCTTGACAGAGTAACAAAAATATGTTATAATAAATACATCAAAAGAAAAGAAAAGGAGAAACTACTATGGCTATTGCTCGTCTTATGCCCAAGGATTGCCCCAAGACCCGTGCGGAGTTCGTTAAGAAATACAATTCCGACCACGTATTCCGCCAGCGTGCGGAGTGCACAGGTATCCGCGTGATTGCGGATTGTGTTATCTTCCCCGATGGGAAGATTGCAAGCAAGAGAGTCAAGTAGACCCTTTTGCTTTAGGGGCGAAGGATTGCGCAACATACAACTAGGGTTCAAGTCCCTAGCGCCCCTCTCAACTGACTAAATATAATACCTCTCAAAGAGTGCCTCACTGCTGACTGACCGCAGTGGGGTGCTTTTATTTGGCGTCGCGCCAAGGATCGTGGCGCGACGTTTTTTTCATGATTGGTAATATTGCACAATTTTGTTATGTAAAATTTGTTCATTTTGCCTATTGTAATTCTCCCGCAATGTGTTATAATAAATACATCAAAACAAGAGAGGTAAACAAAATGACTACATTAGAAATTATTTTAATCGTTGCCCTTATTTATTTAGTAATAGCTATTCTTCTGATAGGTATTAATGGCTATACAGGACTGGTTGAGTTAGATGACGTTTTAGTATGTCTTGCATGGTGCGTAACCATTTGGATATTCATAATACAAATAATTCAAAGAAAAATTAAGAGAAAGATTAGAAAAAGAGAGGAAAATTAATATGACACTATTAGAGTATTTTGATGATTGGTGTAATAAAGAGGTTGAAGGTGTTGATAGATGGGTTAATAAAGATAATTTTTGTAGAACTAAATCAGACATTCGGCAGGCAGAGAACAATAGCCTCCAAAGAATGTTCGGTATTGCGATGTTTATACAAACTTTAGATAATGCACCCACTTTTGAGCAGATTGACGCTCGCTATGATTTTTGGAGAAAAAAAATTGAAAATCTTTGCGAATTAAGATTGTTAAGGTTGACAACTTTATAAAAATATGATATAATATAATTACAAAAGAAAAGGAGATAAAATTATGAAGAGAGTAATTTACAGACTTGCAGATGGAACTGTTGTAACCACACTTGCGGAAGCCAAGGCTTCACAGCAGAGATATACCATTGACTATGAGCCGTTCGATCTTGATGCCGAGCGTAAAGCTCAGGCAGAGAAGAGAAATATAGAGCACAGATAATTAGTAAGGGCGGGAAATTATTTTCCCGTCTCTTTTTTGGCGGCTCGCGGCGATTCATCGCGAGCCGCATTTTAGAATTTGGTAGGGTTGCACAAAAAATTAATACGAATTTTGTGCATTCTGCCTATTGCTACTATCCTGAAACTATGCTATAATAAATACATCAAAAGAAAGGAGATACAAATTATGACAAGAGAGGAACTGATACAGTTAAGAATGAACATGCTCGGCGGTATGAACTCTTACGTTCTCGAGCAAATAGGTGATGAAGATATCACTGATTATTGGTGGGAAGAAGGTGTCCCCGATGGTGCTGATGAAGATGATTTAAGAAGTATCGCAGAAAATGATGAAATGTGGACAGAGGTTTGTAGAACATTTTATTACTGCGTAAGAGCAGAGCTTGATGAAGATATGGAGGATTAAAAAATGGGTTACCTTTTAGCAGTGTTAATTATGATTGCCCTTTCTTTTGGGACGGCTTGTCTTGAGGGATGGGTTGTGATGATGTTATGGAATTGGCTTGTGCCGATGATTTTCAATGGTCCGACCATTAGCTTTTGGGTATCAGTTGGCATTTGCTTTCTGATTTCCTTGCTATTCGGCACTCGTGTTACATACAATAAATCATGACGTTAGGTGCGGGATTCCCTCCCGCACCTTTTTGGCGCTTCGTGCTGGGCCCGCACGAAGCGTATTTTTAATTTATCGGCATCTTGCACAAAAAACAAATCTAAATTTTGTGCAATATTTTGCTTGACATTTTCCTGTAATTTTGATATACTTAATACATGAAAGAGAGGTAAACAAAATGAGTGTTGGTGATAAAAAGTCGATGACTAAAAAGAAATGGCTAGAATTACAAAAGCAGTATCGTGGTATAAACGGCTTTAACACGGGTATCCGCACTCACAAAAGCAAGAAACATCCTAGCAGACTTGACCGCAAGGTACAAGAGAGAAAAGAGGTTGATAACTATGACTAAAGAGGAACTTGCAAAACAGATAATGGCAGAATACGAAAAAGATGGTGAGCCTATCTCATACGAGGATGCTTTAGAGGTTGCGGAAATGGAAATAAAGGCTAAAGCAGAAGTTAAACGATATGAACAGGCAGATAAACCAAAAGAAAAGAAAAAGCGGGAAGTCAAGCTTGATACTGATAAGGTGGCTATTGTAAAGCTGATTGCTGACTTAATGGATACCGCAGGTTATGATGTTACTATTGCAAATCCGCAGAGAGAGATTTGCTTTGGAGAGTATTCACTCACTTTAACAAAACATAGAAAAAAGGAGAATTGAACATGGCAAAAGTACAAAGAAGAATAGCAATTGAACTTACTAGACAGGAAAAGGAGTTTTTAGATAAACTTTTATCTTCATTGTATAACATCAACGATGAGAATGATGTAATTGCTGAAATATTTTTTGACATTTATAATAGCTCTTGCCCACGAGCAGATGAAAAATGCAAACAGTGGATTGGCGCTTGTGCAGACATTACTATCACGAATTAAATATGAGAGGCGGAAACCGCCTCTCTTTTTTTGACGTGCCGCGATGGTTCGCCGCGGCACGAATTTACCATTATACCGCATCCTAGCAATTTTGTCAAGTGGTAATTTTGCACAAACTTTCGCGCTCAAAATCCCGATATTTTGTGCAGAAATCAATCAAATTTATTGTTGACTTTTCTTTTGGCAGGGTGTATAATAAATATGTAATCAAGAGATGCGACTTACAAAGTACATGAAGAAAACTCCTATGACAAATAAATCCTTGCAAGGTGTTAAGAGCAAACTCATGGCAGTCAATTCCGAAGTTATAAGAACTTCAATAAAAAAATTAAAAATTGTTCCTTGACAACTTAATAAAAATATGCTATAATTAATACATCAAATAAAGAAAGAGGTTGATAATTATGAAGAAGACTAAGAGAGAGTACTACAACGACATTCTTGCTATCGAGGGTATTTCCGAGGATATCAAGGCTTTTGTCAAGGGTGAGATTGCCCTGCTTGACAAGAAGAACACTAATCGTAAGCCTACCAAGGCACAGACCGAGAATGAGAAGTTCAAGGCAGAGATTCTGTCCATTCTTGCAGACACCAGTGCGGAAACTGCTATGACCGCTTCCGAGATTCGTAAGGCAAGCACTGTCCTTACCGAGGCAGGTGAGGTGCAGAAGACTTCTGCTCTGCTTGCACAGCTCGTCAAGGCTGGCGAGATTCACAAGGACACTAACGGCAAGAAGACCGTCTTCTACGCTATCGTAGCAGATGATGCGGATGATGCCGTTCAGGCCCTTGAGGGGGAGATTACTGACTAATCCCCCACGGCTAACCAAGCCCCATGAGAAATCATGGGGCTTTTTTTGGCGGTTCGCGATGAATCGTCGCGAACCGAATTTTTATTCGTTGTGCAACTTGCACAAAAAATCAATCTAAAATTAGTGCAACTTGTTTGTTGACAAAATCCTAAAATTTTGCTATAATAAATACATGAAAGAGAGGTAAACAACATGGCAAGAATCAAAGGCTTACGAGCATTAAATCGTGCGGTTACAAAAGAGTTGTCTGTCTTTGGTATTCACAAAGCAATTTGCTCTACTGATTATGAATATCAGTTTGATACACATGATGTATACTTTCAATTAAATGCAGATTGTATAGAGGATATATGGTTTGCAAAATTTGTTGAGCAGGAATTTAAGTTCCACGTAGAACATAACTTTGTTATGGCTCTACTCCATGAGGTCGGACACCATAAGACCTATTTCGACCTTGAAGATGAGATAATTGATTTCTGCATTGATGAAAAAGACCGAATTGCAAAAGCTATGGAAACCGCAAATGCAAAAGAGAGTGAGCGGTTAGAGTTTGAATATTTCAATCTTACTGATGAATATGTCGCTACTGCATGGGCTGTTGAATATGCAAAGGAACATCCCGAACATATCGAGAGAATGTGGCGCAATCTTTGCAAAGCATTTAATATTTTTTATAAAAAAAATAAAGTAGAGGGTTGACAAACCCAACCCTCTATGATATAATAAATACATCAAAAGAAAAGAGGACAAAAAAATGACTATTGAATTAAAAGTTAATCTTACTAATGAAGAAAAGGATATCCTTTCCAAAGCTCGCGACCTTACAAATGATCTCGGTGATATGATTAGAGATGCCACTGATAATATCACAGGATTAGATAATAGGGTTACATCTGAAATGTACACTCGTGCAAATCTTTGTGATGAAGCTTGGACTAAACTTAGTGATTTATGTGATGAGTTTGGCATATACTAAAAAAGAATAAATGCGGTGGCGGAAATAGGTAGACGCAGATAAGCCCATTACGCTAACAAAGGGAGCCTAATACCTATGGGATTCAATCCTATGGTGGTTGTAATCGAAAGACAGATGAAAGCAAAGTTAGCATGTAAGGTGCAAATCCTTACCCGCATTAGCGACGGTTGAAAGTGTCTGCGTGAGTGAAACTTTCATTATTACGCACTAGTGACGAACCCTCCGCTTGGAAGAGGGGATAATTCATTCCAAGCACGCAAAGCAGACCTGTGCACAAGGTCTGCTTTTTGTTTGGCGCGCCGCCATGGGTCATGGCGACGCGAATTTTCTATTATACCACACCCGCAACATTTTGTCAATAGGCATTTTGCACAAATTTTCACCGCCAATTTTCCCGCAATTTGTGCAATATTTAATGTATTTTGTGGTTGACATTTTCTTTAGCTAGTGGTATAATTAAATCAATGAAACAAAAGAAACGAGGTAACCGAATGGACAAAAGAATTAATTACAAAATTGTTGTAGATTGTGAGACAGCACCTTGCGACCGCGCAATTGATGAGGTTACACCAATTAATATGCTTGCGTATGATATAGGTTGGATAGTAACCGATAGGCGCGGAAACGTTTATGTTTCGAGAAGTTTCGTAAATGCAGATGTTTTTCTTGATGAAAAGGAATTAATGCAGAGTGCCTATTATGCAAATAAAATTCCTGAGTATTGGGCAGACATTAAAAGCGGAAAGCGTACTCTCACAAGTTTTTACAACATCCGCAAAACTTTTCTTGCTGATTGTGAGTTATACAATGTTCAGCAGATTTTTGCTCATAACATGCGTTTTGATTATGGTGCATTAAACAATACGGAAAGATGGCTCACGAAAAGTAAATACAGATACTTCTTCCCTTATGGCACGGAAGTTTGTGATACTTTGAAGCTTGCGAGAGATTTAATTGCCCCGATGAAAACATATCAGCAGTTTTGCGAAGAAAATGGTTACATTACAAAGACTGGAAAAGTAAGACTTACCGCAGAAATTCTTTATAAGTTCATCAGCGGAGATGATGCTTTTGAAGAAGAGCATAAGGGACTTGACGATGTCATGATTGAGAAAGAGATTCTTGTATACTGTTACCGCAAGCATAAGAAAATGGAGCCGAGACTGTGGGCGGACTGAACCGCCCACCGCAGAAATTGAAAGGAATGAAAAAGAACAAAATGAGTATTGAAGAAGAAAACAAATATTTAAAAGAAAAAATCAAAAGACTTGAAAAAGAAAAAGAAATGCTAAAAGCAGAACTAAAAAAGCAAAAAGAATCTTCTGCATGGGATTTTCATTGGGATGGCTGCGGAAACTATGAGCAGAGTAGAGCTAGTTTTTACGGTGATTTTGGCTAAAAAGGAGAGTAGAGAATGGAAAACATTTTAGAAAAGTACGACACAGAATTAATTTTACGAGAAGCTATTATGAGAATTAGGGAATTTTCACACATTGATGACAATGGTGAAATTATTATAACTTATAAACAATTGATTAATGACATTCAAACCATGATGGAAGAAGTTGGCATCCCTATTTAAAATTAAACCGCCCATTAATTTTGGGCGGTTTTTTAGCGCCTCGCCAAGGATCATGGCGAGGCGAAATTTCCATTATATCACTTCCCGCACATTTTGTCAAGTAGAAATTTTGCACAAATTTTCACTCTCAAAATCCCAAAATCTTGTGCAGATTTCCCACTTGATTTTTTTAAAAAATTTTGTTATAATAAATACATAAGATAAAGGAAATGAAAAATGCGCGGGCAGTACGCTCCCCGCCTTGCCGAATAGCGCGCGTCGGTTCAAGTAATAAAAAATAAAAAAAGTGCTTGACATTTCTAAAATCTTATGATATAATAAATACATAAAATAAATCAAAGAAAGAGGTTGACATTTATGAAAAAGACAAAGAGAGACTATTACAATGAGATTCTTGCTATCGAGGGACTTTCAGACGAACTCAAGACTTTTGTAAAGGGTGAGGTTGCACTTCTCGATAAGAAGAACACTAACCGCAAGCCCACAAAGGCACAGACTGAAAACGAGAAGTATAAGACGGAGATTCTGTCGGTTCTTCGCGATGCGGAGTCCGCACTTACCGCGTCTGAAATCCGCAAGTCAAGTGAGGTACTTACTTCTGCGGGTGAGGTACAGAAAGTATCTGCACTCCTTGTACAGCTCGTTAAGACGGGTGAGGTTGTAAAGAATGTAGACGGTCGCAAGTCTACCTTTACTCTCCCCACGGTTGAAACCGCTGATACTGTAGACTAATAACAAACGTTCGTGGGGGCAATATTCTTGCCCCCGAAGATAAGGGGTAACTATGGCAGATAATAAATTTGAAAAGCTGGTTACAAAGATTATGAAAGAGTGCGAAGCTGACGGCGAGCCTGTAACTCGTGAGGAAGCCGAAGAGATGGCAAGAATGGAGATAGGCGCAAAGGACGTGCCTATGGACGCACACGCCGCCGCACCCACCCTTGAAAAGGATAAGCGTAAGCGCACAGTGAAAGTTTCAGACGAAAAAGCTCAGATTTTTACAGATATCAAGTCTTTTTTGTCAGAAAATTACGAAAATGTAGAGGTTTTGAAAGAAAATAAGCTGATTGAAGTGAAAATTGGCGATAAAACTTTCAAAATTGATCTAATTGAAGGCAGAAAACCGAAAAAGTAAGCGGAAACCAGATAGAAATATCTGGTTTTCGTTGCGCCAAGGGGCGTGGCGCAACGAATTTTAATATTTTTGTGCATTTTGTACATTTTTTAATCAGAATTTTGTTCATTTTGCCTATTGTAATACTCCTAGAATGTGATATAATAAATACATCAAAAGAAATGAGGTAGATAAATATGAAAATTAAAGTTGAGTATCCTGTTACAAGATTTGAAACAAAAGAAGTAGAAATCCCCGATAAATATGCTGAATATTTTAATAATGATTTATATGTAGATTTTGATATGTTTCCTGATGAAGTAATGGAAGATATAGAGGATTGTATATACTATCAGACAGCATGGGATATTGAAAGCGATTATGAAATTTTAGATTGGGAAACAAATACATCAAAAGAAATGAGGTAAACAAATATGTATCTAAAAACAAGGATATGTGATTTTAAAAATGATATTTTAAACAGGCTTATTTGCTTTATGTTAAAGCATTGCCGCTTACACTGCCCGACTGTTTATGCTTTTGTAAGCAAAATGTCTTATGAAGAACTTAAATGGTTTATGGATGAATGGGAGAGATATAAAGAAGAGGTGATGATATATGACTAAATATGAGATTGATACTTCATCGTATCGCCATGATTATGTGGCGTTATGGCGCAAACTTTTAAAGCAAGCGGGTTATAAGATAACCGAATCAGATGAGGACTTTATTATCTATGTTGAAACAGATAATGATAATGATTGGGTATTAGAAACATTGTTTGCTTATGAAGATGGGTTTTTTGGAGAAGCAACAGAGTGTGTAGAATAAAAATAAGGAGAAAAAATAATGAGTAAATATCATATAGAAATATGCTTAGAGAGATTCTATGACATAGAAGCGGATTCTGTGGAAGAGGCTCTTGATATAGCAACGGATTGTGCTATGAATAGCAATTGGGAATATATAGTTGATGTAATAGATGATGATGAGGAGGAAGAATAATGAGTAAAGTTTATACTTTTCATTTTGATTTATCGGGGTCTGTAGATATTGAAGCGGATAGTCTTGAGGAAGCAAAGGACTTGTTTAATGAAATAGACGATTATTCTGAACATGTAAATCCTTCAGATGTTTATGGTGTAGTAATTGATGATGAAGATGGTGACTTTATAGAAGAATTGTAAAATAGATTTATCAAAAAAAAGAAAGAGGTAAATAAAAATGAAATTTACAAGAGAATTTTTAACAACTTATGAATTTGATACAAAATTTTTAGAAAGTATTTGGAAAGAATTTTATCCAGATAGAAATATTGAAGAAATGCCACAAGAAGAAGATGATTGGATGGAATGGATTTATGATAAAGATTGCACTTTTAAATTTATGGATAGTATATGTTCAATGAAAGATGTTGAAGCTCTTTAATCTGCGGGCGGCGGTGAGCCGCTCGTTTTTTTATGCAGAAATGAAATTGTAAGAATTGTCTGACAATTTGCGCGGCCCGTTCAGGCGCAGCCTGGGCCGAATTTCCGATCTCACACCCTATACGCAATTTTTCATATGCCAACTTTGACCTACCAAGTGTCGGCTATTTTCCCGCAATTCTACTTAGCACCCACCCTTGCCGCATCCACTTGACAAGAGAAGAAAAATATGTTATAATATATATAGAAGTAAAGAAAAGTTGACCCATTTTCTTGTCATATTTAACAACAGCGGAGAATCCGGCGGTAAGAGGCGGCGGGCAATCATCTAACATACATTTTTTTAAAAGCGCCACCTCTAAAGTAAAAATCTCCTTTCAAGCAAATTTGCCACGAATTTTTGGGAAAATGAAGACTTAATCGATTTTTGGTTTACAAAAGGAAATAGAATAAAAAAATCTAAGCTCTCGAAAACAAAATGAATTACAAGAGAGGAGAAAAAATGCGGGCAGCAGGTATCACGCGGCGATGGAGATAGGTTGTCTGCTATGGGGGATATATATTATATATATACTTCCCCATTTTATTATAACATATTTTTTTATATTTGTCAAATATAAGGATAAGGATGACGATCACGGTATGCTATATATGGAACTAGGTGAACCGATCGCACCGCATACCCGCCATCCTATTACATCCCTATCATATCCTATTGCATCCTTGTAATATCCTTACAATATCCTTATCATTTATATTATATCTTTCTTATCTTTATCTTATTTATCTCCTTACTTTTCCTCTCCCTTTAACCCGCCTTCCGCATATTCTTCTCCCTTCATCATCACTTCATCAAAATCTATATTACTATTCGTTAATAATACTATTCGTTTACACTCTTCTCTTTTCCCATTTATATATTGTATTACATCATCTTCAATTATTTCTCCATTTTCTAATATCTCATCTATTTGTTCTGTGAATTCTCCACAATAATCAACATCTTTATCTAATTCTAAGTCAGCTAATATCAAACTAAGCGTTTGATATTTTATTTTATCTGTATCAATTACTAAAATCATCTTATCTGCTCCTTTCATCTGAATCGGGCGCGTTAGAGTTATGTTCCCTGAGCGAAGCGAAGGGACATAACTCCTTTGTACTTTTGTCCCGATAGGGACAAAGGGACAAAACTCTTCTTTCTTCGCTTTTGTCCTTTTGTCCCTGTTTTGTCCCATAGTGGATTTTTACATACTTTGGGACATAACTCCTATTTAGTTTTGTCCCAAAAGTTAGAAATTAAAACCATTATAACTTAGCGATGGGACAGAAGTTTTGTCCCTATTTTGTCCTGTCTGTCCCTGTTTTGTCTCATTTGTCCCAGTTTTGTCCCTATCGATGGGGACAATTTTGTCCCTATTTTGTCCGTGTGCCGATTCATCACTCGTAAGGACAGAACCCTTTTGTCCCTGTTTTGTCTCTAGTGCCGATTCTGCGATCTCTTTTCTTCGACCTTCCGGAACTTTTCTACTAATAGTACGATCGCTAATTTCTAGATCAAATAATTCTAATATTGCAGTGCGGACATCCTTTACCATAGGTATTTTATTTCTATCTAAGGCCGCCTTAACCACAGCCCGCTCAATTTCTTCTGCGGAGATCTTCTCTACGCGGCCACCTCTAGAACCACTTTCCTGCGCTTTTTGTCTAATATTTCTACTATTATCAAGAGAAGGTAACATACTTTGAACTATACCCCTAATAATTGTAGTTTGCGGGTCCCCATCTTCTTCAGGCATTTCACCATATAAACCATATTCTGTTATAGCGTCATACAATCTATATCTCATATGCTCATCTGGAAAAGTTTCAATTGTGTCTTTCATATTCTTCCAAAAAGTAAAACCATCAACCATTGCGGGAACCCCCTTTCTCCATTATCTCATCAAGAGTCTTAGAAAATTCAGGGGTATTTAAATATTGCCAACATTTAAACCCTGGCTCATAAATATTATCCATTTCAAATACAGGTTCGAAACCTTTTTCTCTCAAAGCAACCCTTATCTTTAAAGAATAAATAACTTTAAACTTGCTTTTTGCATTTTTGGCATTCATAAATCTTAATTCTCCTTGTCTTTATTCGGCTTTCTTGAGGTTGTCCCAGTGTGACAGAACTCTGAAAGATCGGCTCCTTCTAATTCAAGATAGCCATGATTAACTAAATATTCTTGCATAGCTCGTCTAGCTATCCAAGAAACTGTTCTTTCTTCCTCTGCGGCAACCTCTAATATAAGATCATACATCTCATTTGGATATAAAACATTAATACTTGTAGTCATAGGACTTTTTCTTGCCATCTACAATCTCCTCCTTATATTTTCATATATAACATAAATTTCATGAAATTTCCCTTCATAATTTTTGTCCAAAAAAAGATAAAATCTTTTCTTATCTTCCGATATTCCGATGATTTTTCCGAATTCTCTTCCGACACCGGAAAATTGCCTTTTATCTAATACACCTGCCCGCCACTTGATTTCTTAAAAATTTTATGATATAATATATATATGAAAAGAAAAGAAAAGAGGTCGCTGATTATGTTTTCATTAGATGGAATTTTCAAAGGAATTAGGATTCCCGCACACTTTGGTTGCGATGAGTATGAAGACTCTAGTTTTACCGTTGATGAATTCAAAGAGCAATTTGAGGAAAGAAAAGATATTACCATTTATAATGGTGTCACCAAATGTGTTCTTGTTTTCGACAATGATAATAAAGTAATTAAGATTCCTTTTGGCGGTTTCTTTGCGGCAGCCGAAAATGTAGATGATGAGAATGAATTTATTTGGTTTACAGAAGCAGATGACATCAATGGCGGCTCTTATTGGAACTATTGCGAAAATGAATTAATGAAATATGAAAATGCGGTAGATGCGGGCTTCGGTGAGTTCTTCGCAGAGACTGAATACTGTACGATGATTGACGGCACTCCTATTTACAAACAGGAGAAATGTGTAGCTATTAGTTGTGGCGGAACTCCTAAGAATGAACTTTCTGATAATTCAAAGACAGTTTATAAATCTAATGAAGATTATCAGAATAGCTATATAAACTCTGACTGGGTGCGTGCGGCAATTGATTGGTACGGAGCATCTAGGGTACTTGACTTCATACACTATATCGAAGACAACAATATTTACGATTTACACAACGGAAACATCGGCTTCTCAACTTGGGATGGTCGTCCCGTTCTTATTGACTGGGCTGGTTACAGAGATTAATTACAAGAGAAAGGCAAATAAATATGACTAAAGATGAATATAATAAAACTTTAATGAGAATGTACGATTCAATGAGGGGCGATAAGTATCGCGGTTACAAAGATTGTAACGGAATAAAGTGTGATGGTTGTCTTTTCCAATCTTTTTGTTACGGAAGCGGCAGAAATCATTCAGCATATGATTTAGTAGCATTTGTTGAGCAGTGGGCAAAAGAGCACCCTGTTGCTACAAGAGCAGATAAATTTAAAGAAACATTTGGATTTTTCCCTATAGATGATGGACAGTATTGCTGTCCTATTCAGGTGGGCGCATCAATGGAATGTGTTTCAGACTGTGAGAATTGTACAAAGAAATTTTGGGAAAGCGAATATATCGAACCAAAAAAGGAGTAATAAATCATGAATAAAGATTTTCTTAAAGCATCCGAGTATGAATTTCTTCATACTAACCCGCATTTGGGTGATAATATCGTTTTACTTGGATTAGGTGGGAGCCACGCTTACGGGACCAATATCGAAACCAGTGATGTTGATCTCCGCGGCATTGCTACTCGCACAAGTTTTGATATTTGCACCGGTCATGATTTTGAGCAGGTAGTGAATGCGGGAACCGATACTACGATTTATTCGCTAGACAAAATATTCACATTGCTGGCTCAGTGCAATCCAAACTGCATTGAGATATTAGGACTGCGGGATGAGGATTATTTATATATCACTGATTTAGGTCAGCAGATTCTTGATAATAAGAAGTTGTTCCTTTCAAAACAGTGCATCAAGACCTTTGGCGGCTATGCTAATCAGCAGCTCTATCGTTTGCAGCAGAAGACCCTTGCCGCACTTACACCTATGGAGTATAGACTTCATATTGCAAAAGTAATTGATGGAATGAAAGACCATCTTTATAATAGCTGGGGTATTGACTCTATTGATGCATATCTTTTTAATGATGAGCTAGTTGTTAACATGGGCGAGCTTCATAATGTCTCTCTTGATGCTTTTTATGGCATTACGAATGAGATTGGTAATGTTATCAAAGAATACACAAAAGTAAGCAAACGTAATGAGAAAGCTCTTGCGCATGAGAAGATTAGTAAGCACGCAATGCATCTTATTCGTCTTTACTTAATGGCTTATGACCTTCTTACAAAAGGTGAGATTATTACTTATCGTGCGGGCGAGCATGAGTTGCTTATGGACATCCGTAATGGTAAGTATGAGGACGAGAATGGCATGATGACCAAAGAGTTCTTTGATATTCTCAAAGAACAGGAAGCTAAATTTGAAGAAGCAAAAAAGTATGATATTCTTCCTGATAAACCTGATTATACAAAAATTGCTAAGCTTCAGAACAATATTAACCAATTTATTGTAGTAAATGATTATTATACGAGGTAAATAAAAATGTTTAAAACAAATGAAGAGTATTTGGCAGCAATACAGAGATATTTTAATTATATGCGTAATAATGACGAGGTTGATTATACTCCATCCAATCCCGCAGACTGTAGATTCGTAGATTGTATCAAATGTATATATTATAATTCTGGTGTCTGTCCTGAAGACAACACTTTTGAGACATTAGAAAAGTTAGCAAAATGGGCAGAGGAGCATCCAATTATTACTTATGCGGATAAGTACAAGGAAATATTTGGTATAGATGCGTCTCAAAAGTGCCCAGAAAATTTACTTGGTGTAAAGTGCCCCAGTAAATCAACACTTTGTAGTGCGTGTAGGCAAAAATATTGGAATGCAGAATATAAAAAGCCAGCAGACCGGAATAATGATTTGACTTTTTAAAAAAATTATGATATAATATTTATATAAATAAAGAAAGGACATTTTGCAAAATGAACACTGAGTACATTGAAAAGCTCTTTGACGAAGGAGCTAAAGTTGATGACATTATCGATGCAGTAAGAAAGTTTAACACAGAAAGAGATGCGGCAGAGAAGGCTAAGAAGCAGCAGGAACTTGAGCTTAAGAATGCAAGAGAGGAAGTTGTAGACTTTACAAAGGTTTATCTTATGCTTGCTTTTGAGGCTGCGGGCGTTGACGTTGAGGATGACAAGATTGATAAGACCGCAGAAGAGATGGCGGATGCTCTTGACGAGCTTGTAAAGAGTGTCAAGGGAATGTATAAGTTAATGGACGCTCTTGGCGGACTTAAGAAGAAAATTGATTACGACACCGATACTGATGCCATTGAGGATGACACTGATGACGATGAATCTAGTTCTGATGTTGATGATAATGCGCTTGCACGTTTCATCGAGATGCTTAGAAATAGATAATATTGCAGGGGGAGGGTTGAAGCAATAAGGCTCAACCCTCTTTTTGCGGCAATGGTTGCTCTTCGGCGCCTGATACCTCGGTTTCCGCAACTTCAAGTTTTTCTTCTGTTGCGGGATTTGGTTCTGCGGTTTCAGTAACAGGCTCTTGTACTTCCGGTGTCTTGGTTTGTTCTTCACTAACCGGCGTCTCCGCAAACTTAGGTATTGGTCTTGGCTGTCCATTGTTCCACCAATATTCTTTACATTGACCCATTGGGGTAAGCATTACATAATCTTTAGTACAAAACGTACCTCCATTATATTTACAATTTTTAATTCCACAAACAACTTGCATATTATTATTCCTTTCTAATATCTTATACATATATTATAGCATATTTTTTCAATAAATGCAACCCCGTTTCCGCATTTGATTTTATAAAAAAAATATGATATAATATATACATAAGATAAAGAAAAGAGGTTGAGACAAATGACGCTTACAGAGATTAAAAATATGATTGCAGAGACCTGTAAAGAGCAGGGAGTTGAACTTATCGTCCCCGTAGAAATTAATGGACGTTTAACTCGCACTTTAGGTAGAGTTGTATTTCTTAAGAGTGCTACTGGTAAATGTACTCCCACCAAGATTGAATTTTCTAAGCGTCTTGTTGAAACCGGTTCTGAAAGAGATTTAAAAGAGGTTATTCTTCATGAGACTGCACATTATATTGTGACAGTCAAGACAAAAGAAGACCATGGACATGATAATGTATTTAAGACCATGTGTGCGAAGATTGGTACTAGCAATGATACCACTACTACCACACTTGAAGCACCTATTAGTCGTAAATATGAAGTTAGATGTCAGGATTGCGGAAAAGTGGTCGCCGCATATGACCGAAAGGGTAAGGTGCTTCAGTCCATTCTTCGTGGTGAGAAATATTATCAGTGCAGTAAATGCAAAACTTCTAATCTTATTGTATGGGAGAACAAGTAATGAATTATTGTGACTATTGTAAAAACCGTAATACCAGTCAATGTGAGGAATGTATTAAAATAGAAGATATATATGATTCAGACAACAATAATTTTTATGAAGATTGTGATTACACGCATTTTGAGCCTAAAGAAAAAGGAGAGAATATTTAAGGTATGCTTTATTTTATAGCTTTTGTGGTGGGTGGATTATTTGGTTATTTTATTATTTGTTTAATTTTTTTAATGATTATAGCCAAAATAGCAGATAAGTTGTTAGAAGCAGATAAAGATATGGAGGAGAAAAGATGAAACTTGCATATGGAATGAAACTTAAAGATATAATTCGTTATCTTAATGGAATTGACTATATACAGATAACTCAGACAGATGCTTTTCTTAAAGGAAGTCCTAATGAAAATGAAGCAGAAGAGATTTTTTGTGGTCATGTAATGGATATTCCGTGGTATCTTCTTGATTATTATCTTGAGAACTCTCTTGATGGAGAAGCTATCGGAGTATTTATAAAAGATGGTCAACCTTATTTTGAGATTGTTGTTTGTGAAGATTTTGATAGATTAACTGCTGTGAAAGAAGGTATAGTAAATCATGAATAATAAGAAACTTTCTCTTACTCTTGGAATATTAGATACAATTACGGCGTTTTTTGATATGATATTAGCATTTGAATTTACCAGTATTGGATTAAAATTTTTATATATATTGCTTGCAATATTATTCGCATTTTTAGCGGCATCGAATTTTAATGAATACTTTGAGGAGTAAGAAAAGATGAAAAAAATTGTTGCCTTTATTATGATTGTTGGAGTTTTGTTGTTAACTGGTTGTGAATATGAAGGCGTTGCAACTGCAACACAACAAAATACAATTGATACTAAAACAGCTACAGAGACCATTCTTGCCACACAAAAGACACCTACAGATATTAGTTTTTCACTTGAGCGATATAATCTTATCAAACGTGCTTATTGGGTAAATGGTCAGCGTGAAAAGGCTATGCAGGTGCCTTGTAATGTTGAGCGTCCTATTGGTTATATTACTCTTATTGTTGGAAATAGTATTTTAAATCAGTATACAGTAGATGGTAAAATTACAAGTCTTAATAGCTTCTTGTCACCAGATAGTGATTATTATGAAATTGTAACAGGTAATACAGTAACATATAAGAATCCTTGGCTTGCGGACGTAGATGGTTCTTATGGCGTAAATACTGATGGTGTTTTTTGGTTTGATTGTGATGGAAACTATCATGAATGGAATGGAACATATTTGTATAGTGATATTCCATTGCCTATTGAAGACCCTATTATTAAGATAGAAGGGAGATAAACTATGCGCTATTCAGATCCTGAAGAGATTTTTGGAGTATTACTTATTATATTTCTTTTAATTATGGGTGTTTTAACAGTATGGTTAGTACATACTAAATCTGGTGTTAAAGCAAATAACGAATATGAAGCTGGACTTAAAGATACTGACTATAATACAGACTATGATAGCATGCGGCAGATTGAGGAAACTCTGCGCTCGTATATAGCAAGCTATGAAGCAGACAAAGTGATTTATGAGACAAATTGTGATTTAAATACAAAAGAGAGTATTGCATTAGCAAATGCAGCTCGTTCAAGAGCAAATAGAACTGCGGCAACTTATAATCAATTTTATCTGAAGAATAGCTATATTTGGAAAGATAACATTCCCGCAGATATATGTGCGGAATTAGAATATTTACAGTAAAAACATGATTAAAGAAACACTAATTTTTATTAGTGTTTCTTTTTTGACTTTTTAAAAAAAATATGATATAATATATATATCAAATGAAGAAAAGAGGAAAAATAAATGAGATATTTTTTATTAAGATATAGTGATGATTGGGCAGATGAATTTGATATTGATGCCGCTCTTGCAGTAAATGAATCAACTTATAATCTTTATATGAAGAATAAAGAGGATTGTGCAACAAATTTTGCTGATAAAGAAATTAGTTTTTATTTTGGTTCTAATGAAGAAATGGAATATCATACAGCAGCACAGTTTTTAGAAAGACTTGAAGAAAGAGAAATCACACAGCAGGAGTATGAAACTCTTGTTAAGTTAAATATGGATTATACTGGCTTTACAAGTGTATTTTGGATTATTCTTGATAAAGAGTATATACCTTTTGAAGATCAAGATGATGATGAAGATGATGGTATTTGGAGCCATAAGGAGGAATATTATGGAAATATTAGGTAAGGTTGTTGAAAGCGCAAATATAATACCCACATGGGCATTTATCATATTGATTGTTGCAATAATTGCTGGTCTTGGGCTTGTATATTTCGGTATTGATGAGTGTGAATTTATAAATATAGTACTTGGCTTAATAGTTTTTATTGCTGCTTTGATAGGTATTTTTGCTTGTTTGGACCATAATAAAAATATTAAAGTAAAAGAACACCAATATATTTTACGAGTTGATAAAGAGACATTAGCAAGAGATATTTTAGAAAAGTATAACATAATTAAATATGATGAAAAATATGACGTTTGGATTGTCGAACCGAAAGAAAACACCGCTGAATAAAAACAGCGGTGTTTTTATTTGATTTTTTTAAAAAAATATGATATAATATATGTATAAATAAAAGGAGAAAAGGCTTAATGACGAATAAAGAAGCAATTAAAATGCTTAATAAAGCAAGATTTCATGATATGTCAATATTCGATATGGATTATTATTATAACGCTCTTGAAATGGCAATTGCCGCACTCAAAGGCGAGGGGAAAACTATAGACGCCCACTATATGAAAGGTTTTTCAAATGGAATCAGGACAGAGAAATTTAGGGCAAGCAAGCAGGAGCTTTGCGAGGACGCGGTAAGCAGAGAAGCGGTAATGCAAGCACTCACAAAATTAGGCTATGGCGACGAAGAAAACGGCGCAAACGCCGAATACATGAGTGCATTGTGGGATGTCGCGGAGAAAGTAAAGGCGCTCCCGCCCGTCACTCCGAAGCCGAAGACGGGGAAGTGGATAAAGCTACAGCACAACAGCGATGGAACAAGCCGCTATATGTGTAGTGAGTGCGGTGATACGATGCAGTTATCAAGACATACCTTTGCAACGTTTCGTTCTTGTCCGAAATGCGGCGCGAAGATGGGAGGAGAAAGCGAATGAAGGCAGTTAATGTTGATGATGTTCTTAGAATCTTGCATAAATATGGAGCATTTGTATTTATGTCGGATAGCGAGAAATACTCAGAAATGGTTGATAAAATATCAAATATTCCTGAATTAAAGCCGAGGATGGGAAAATGGATAAGAAAAGTACTTGAAGTCGAAAATGATGATGTAAGAGTAACTTATGAATGTTCAGAGTGTGGAGTCAACCAACTTTTCGAGGAACATTATTGCCCTAATTGCGGAGCAAAGATGGAGGTTCAGAATGCAGATAGTAATTAATATAGACGATAAGATGTTAGAGACATTGAAGAGATTTGGGCCAAACGCTATAAATACCATCGATCTGTGCGCTGCTGTAGTAGGTGGCACTCCACTTCCCGAACACCACGGAAGATTGATTGATGCTTATGATGCGTGTGGAAATGATTATCATATTGAATGTGTATGTTGCCCCATAGCAGAAGATTGCGAGATATGTGCCGCGCCCACAATCATTCCCGCAACGAAAGAAAAGAACAGCGAGAAGGTCATCGGAACTGATGTATGCAGTTTCACAGATAAAGTTTGCATAGGCAAAGATTGCAGAGTATGCGACATAAACAAGACAGACCATAACGAAAGAAGGTGAGTAGTATGGCAAAACAGTTTCCTAAAGATTGCACAAAAGATTGTCCACATTATCATTGCTGGGATTTGTCGATAGATGATTATACAAATGTATGCGATAAATTAGGAGTACAAGTAGATGACATGGATGCTTATGGTGTATTTTATATACCTTTAATTTGTCCATTAGACGTAACGAAAGAAGGCGCAGAATGACACGAGAAGAAGTAAATCAGACACTTAATGAGCTGTGTCAATATGGTGGAATGATGTTAGGTGAGCGATATGTCGAAGCTATAAAAATAGCAGCTAGCTTTTATGAAACTGGTAAGGATACAGCAATGAAAGATGGTGAAAAGGATTTTGCTGAATCAATTATAGCATTGATACCGCATTTACCTACAGAAAGTGATAAAGCAAGGATACAGACTGCAATGAAAGAAGGCGGACAAATGAGAGATGCTACTAAAGAAGAACGTGAGTCTGTTGATAATTATATTAAAAGTATAAGTCAGAAAATGATTACTATTCCTAATAAAGCTACAAATGGCGATATAATTAAAGCATTATTTCCAAATGGTGCGGCGATAATGAGTTATCCACCTAATAAAGTTGGATTTATAACAAAAGATGGAAATCCTGATGATAATTATGTGTGGTATCCGACAGATTGGTGGAACGCACCATACAAAGGTAGAAAGTGAAAGATAAAGAATGGCAAGAATTATATACGATGAAGATGGTTGTTTAGAAGAACCTTGTTTGTCTTGTGATAAAATATATATTGAAGATATCTGGTTTGAATGGTGTTGTGACGAAAAAGAATGTCCATACAAGGTAGAAAGCGAGGAATAAACATGGAAAAATATGTTTGTGATTGTTGCGGCGGCTCGATAGACCCTCATACCATGACTTGTGAATATTGTGGGACTAAGTATAAGCGTGATATGAGCAAATATGATAATCCTTTTTATCAGCCTATTCGTATTGAAACTTATCACAATCCTGTCAATACTTATACTGCTTGTGTAGAAATTGATGATTATGACATTATAAAGTATGGTCCAGAATATGCATCAAAGAAGGCAGTTGAAGTATTATCTCATAAACTTGCAGAGAGCATAGCTTTAAACATGGCAATAGAGGAAGAAGCTAGTTTTGATCTGGACTTCAAACACAGAATATATGGTACTATTAAAATGATAAAGCCTGTCAATGGAGCAGAAAATTGGAGGATAAAGAAGTAATATGACAGTTTTAAAAGATTGCCCTTTTTGCGGAAACGAAGTTGAAATAGAAAAAATTCCTTTGTGGAATAAATCCGGTCATGGATATTATGGATGTTATGAATATGTAATTAGATGCCACGAGTGCGGCTGCAGCATTGATCTGCCTCAAAACGACACTGTTTATAGAGATGATAAAACGGCTAGATTAAATGCAATTAATGCTTGGAATAAACGTGCAGGAGATGATAATAATGAGTGATATAAGATATGAACAAGATATGTGCGTAGAAGCTGTTAAAAGTGCTTATGAAAAAGGTCTTGATACTGCTTATAATATAATAAAAGATATGATATCATGTGATTCTACAGACCCTATGATGAATGATATTTTTGATGATGATTGGTATTATGGCGGAATTAGGACTTGTTTAGAGAAATATACTATATCTGAAATTATAGATAGAATCAAAGTTTATAAAAATAAACAATTTTCTAAAGTAGAAGAACCTAAAATAATAAGTGACCGCGTAGAGCCTAAAATAGGAGACCGCGTAAAATTAATAAAAAACAGAGACTATTTTGGGCATAAGCTATTCCCTAAAGGAACGATAGGCATAATTGACTCTATATCTTCTCGGCAAGATAAATCTCTTAGCTATAAAATTTATAATGAAGACTATAGTGATTTTTGGTTCTATAGCAGAGATATGTTTGAGGTTATCAAAGATTGAAATATGGTTGCGGCGGATTAGCTTCCCCGCGACTTTTTGACATTTTAAAAAAAATATGATATAATATTTATATCAAAAGAAAAGGAAGGTTTATAAAAATGCTCTGTCCATATTGTAAAATAACGGTTCATAAACCTGCTAATTATCCTCTTGGCAGCTATGAAAAAGAAGTAGAAGAATTTAATTATTGTTTTGAAAAAGAATGTCCTTTTTATAAATATAATGCTCAAGAAGATAAAGAAATTTGTTTACGAGCGCAAGCAGAAATGGGATTAATAATAAGCGACGATCCTTGCTTTCCCGCAGCCCTTTGACATTTTAAAAAAAATATGATATAATATTTATATCAAAAGAAAAGAGGAGATAAGAATTATGAGAAATATGACTTTCATTTATTGGTGTATTAATTCTGATGGTGTAATTACTAATTTCAAATCTGGTGCTTATCTCGAAATAGGTATGAATGTTTCAGACAAGTATGGAGAGCAAGCTAGAATTATCGAAATGGATGTTGTTAAAGATTTATATTCAGCAAAAGACATTTCAGAAGAGTACGATTTAAATTATTTAATGAATATGTAAAGGAGAGTTGTAATTATGGGACTTGATAATGGACTTGTGATAAAAGCTAAAACTCTTAATGCCTTTAATTGGCTTAAAGAGTATTATGAAGATATAAAAGATAAGTTTTCTAGTAACGGAGATGAATACGAATTTTGGTATGGTCGTAAAGATTGGAATGTAAGACATAAATTTCTTGAAGTTTTTCGTGATAAGGGATATGATGGTGAGGGTGGAGACATTGTTCTCAACATTGTAGACCTTATTCGAGCAAGAGATGTTTTTAAATACTTTCTTAACGAAGATAATTGGAGAGTTGATGGAACTTCTATCTGGACTTGGGAGGAAGAACTTCGTAGTATTGCGGAAGCAATCTATTGGATTACTAAATTCCTTGAAGATGTTTATGATGAAGGCTTTACTGATGAAGACTTTGAAATTTGGTTCTATGATTCTTATTAATAGACGTGGTACTATTAAGGCGAGTTATATATAACTCGCCTTGATTTTTTTAAAAAATTATGATATAATATATATATCAAAAGAAAAGAAAAGAGGATAAAAAAATGAGTGAGGTTGATGAGCTAAAATTAGAAAATAAAAAACTAATAAAGCTTGTTCGTAAAAAAGAAAATACTAATAACCGTTTAAAAAAAAGTAAAAAAAAATTAGTAAAAACACTACAAAAATTCCGCACCTTATACAATTCTCCAGATATAACAAATGAAGAAATCCTTGTTGCTATTGGTAATTGGATTGGTAATTGTGATTTAACAAGAATAAGAAAAGAGGTTGATGATTAATGAAGGTTGCAAAAACATATCAGGGATACACTTATGATGAGAATAAGGCATATACAAAAGAAGGCAAGTTATATGTTAAGGCTAAGTGTAAGTGCGATAGATGCGGCGGCCTTGGGATTATCGCATCTAGAGTTGAGAATGGTAAAATAATTCCTATTCCTGTAGACGCAGGTATTTGCTATAAGTGTGAAGGTAAGAAATTTGTTACAAAAGAAATCAGACTTTATACTGATGAGGAGTATGAGAAAATGGAAAAGGCAAACGCTAAAGCAGCAGAGAAGCGCGAAGCCGCAAGAGAAACAAAGATGAAGGCTGAATATGCGGAAAAGAAAGCAAAGTGGATTGCAGATGAAGGCTTTAATGAAGAGGGTATTACTTATGTATATGCTCTTTCTGACAGCTATGATGTTAAAGATGAATTAAAGCAAGCTGGTTTCCGCTTTAATCCAACCCTTATGTGGCATTGCAGCGAGGTTCCCGCAGGTTATGAGGAGAAAGTATTTCCGGTTTCTCTTGAAGATAATGTTGAGTTTTCAGCTTGGGGTACAGGAATTTATAAGAACGGAACCAAGAAGAAGATTGAAGAGAAAATTAATGGTTCTGAAATCAAGTCTACTGAGTGGTTTGGTGAAGTTGGTGAACACTTTGATAACCTTGTTGTAATTCTTAAGTCTGCTCATGCTATTCAGACAAGATTTGGTATGTCAAATCTTGTAAAATTCTTCACAGAGGACAATAGAGAGATTGATTGGTGGACGACTGTTACAATCGGTGCGGCGGCCGGTTCTACGGTACTTTTATCTGGCAACATTAAGAGTCATAACGTGTACGATGATGCTAAAATCACAATTGTTAGTAGATGCAAAATTAAGGAGATTGAAGAATAATGGATAAGAATGTTGTTAGTATAACAAAACGTGATACCTATAATGCGGAAATGGCAAAGTCAGCTTATGACAAGCTTGGTTTTGTCAATGAGATCTTTGAACCGATTTCCGCAATTATCGATTTTGGCTGCGCAGATGGCTCTGTAACAAGACTTATGAGAACCTTTTATGATGCTAACAAGACTATTATCGTTGGTTATGACTTAGCAGAAATTATCGATAATAGATTAGAGAATGACTATGACAATAATATTGGCTATACGTCTCTTTTGTCAGAGGTAAATTTTGCAATAACAGAGTGGCTGAAGGATCACCCCGGCAAGGTTTTACTTGTTATGAACTCTGTTTTACATGAAGTTTATAATTATATGTCTCCAGTTGAAATTAAAGATTTGTATTCTACTCTTTTTTCTACCATTAATCCTGATTACATATGGGTTAGAGATATGTTTATACATAAAAATTTCTCTATATTTGCCCATCGTGAGGGCATAGTAGAAGCAGTTAAAAACTATCTCAATGATTCACCCTCTCTTGATGATGAAACACGAAAAAGATTTAATGATTTTAATCATTGGAATCAGGATAGTTGTCTTTCAGTAATAGATATAACTCATTTCTTAATGAAGTATACCTATAGAAATTGGGATAAAGAAGTAAAAGAAGACTATGCTATTTTAACTAGAAATAATTATAGTAATTATAATGATTTTGTTAGAACTCTTACTTTTTATGATTTTAAGATAGTTAAAGAAAAAGACTATGTACTTCCTTTTTTAGAGTATAAAATTAAACAGGAAATGTTTGATATTAGCATTTCACAGGATTTAGGTATGTATACACATAAATGGGTTATCTTTAAAAGAGAGGATTAATATGCTTAGTATTACAGGTCTTGATCCGGCGGCAGATTATTATATTATGAATAGTTCTCAAAATGTGGACACTATTGTCTATGCTTTTGAAGCGGCAATTCGAGCAGGCTATCATCCTAATGATGTAGAGCAAAAAATTTATGCGGAGACCGGTATTGATCCCTCAGATTTAACCTCTTCGGATAAAAATCAAATTCAAAGACGAGTAGAGGAAATATACCAGTCTTATACTCGGGGATACTGAATCCTATTCCCGCAGACTTGATTTTTTAAAAAATTTATGGTATAATATAGATGTAATAAAGAAAGAGGCAAATAGAAAAAATTAAAAATTTTCTTGACTTCTTTAAAAAAATATGATATAATAAATACATAAAAGAAAACAAACAAACTAAATTAAAAATTTAAGGAGAAAAAAGGTCATGGAAAAGGCTAAGGTAACTAAGAGAGATTATTTTAACGCAATTCGTAAGTATGTGAATGGAGAAGATGCAGAGCTTGCATATCCGGTTGAGGATGTTGTTGCTTTTATCGATACTGCAATCGCGCAGATTGATACTAAGGCAGAGAAGGAAAAGGCTCGTGCAGCAGAGAAGAAGGCTGAGGGCGATGCTCTTCGTGAGACCGTTCTTGCAGCAGTAACCGATGAGTTCGCTACTGTAGATGTTATCCTTGACAGGGTATACGATGCTACTAACGACGAGGAGATTACTAAGAGCAAGGTCGTTGCTCGTCTTACCCAGCTTGTTAAGGCAGGCACCGTGGTTAAGGAAGAGAGCAAGGAGCTTAAGAAGATGGTTTACAAGCTTGCTTAAGTTTGTAAACTAATCTAATACAATTTAATGAAACGATTTAGGCTTGAGGAAGTCCCCCAAGCCTATTTCTGCTAAGGAGAAAAGATGAAATATGCTATTCGATTTTATCACGGCTGTCGCGTTCTCAATGTCGCTGATGAAATTATTATTAAGTATTGGGAACGAGAACCTGAATTAATTAAATTTGTTCAGTCTCGTCCACAAGAGCAACGAATTGTTGTTGATATCTGTCCAATGTTAGATACGTTTGTTGGAGGAGAATCAGTAGAAGAAAATCTTGATATTATTAAAAATGCTTATCAATTACATCCTAATTTTGCTATCAAAACAATGTGGGAAAAAACATGGATTAAAGCTTTACAAGAAGAAAATATTCCATTCTTTTTTAATTCTATGATAACGAATAGTACAGAATTAGCAGATGTTATCAAGCTTGGAGTATCTGATGTTTACATTTCTGAAGATTTGGGTTTCTCATTAGATAAAGTTTACATTCTATGCAAGCAAAATAATATCAACATTCGAGTTTATCCTAATATTGCACAAAGATGCTCTACTTGGGAACCAAAACATACTATAACTAGTTTCTTTATCAGACCCGAAGATGTTGATTTTTATTCTCAATATATTGATATATTTGAGTTCTATGGCAATTTACAACAGCAAGATGTTTATTATGATATTTATAAAGCAGGTCGTTGGTTAGGTAATCTTCAAGATATTATATTCCATTTAGATGAAGAAATTGATAGTCGTGTAATTTTACCTTCTTTTACCAAAAGAGCTACTTGTGATAAGAAGTGCAATTATAGTAAGTGTAATATTTGCGGCAACCTGTTAGCTGCGGGAAAGCTTATGAAAGATAAAGGACTTTTAATGGTTCAAGATAAGAAAGAAAGCGTTACAGACCAAAAGACAATACAATTAGCAGATGAAATGTTTGCAAAGTATATTGAATGACCATTTGATTTTTTAAAAAAATTATGATATAATATATATATCAAATGAAGGAAAGGTAATAAGAATGGGCAAAGGTTCAGAAGAAAAGTTAATTGTAACCAATGGCATTTTAAAGGCATTTGAAGGTTCTTTTCTGTATAATGACGGCAAGGAAATTCGTATTCCGGTTGGTGACGTTCAGATTAAGGTAGCTCTCACTTGCGCTAAGGAGAACGTTTCTCCAGATGGTGAGACTAATACTATTTTAGATAGCGGCAATAGTGGCTTTCCGGCGCCTGTAGGTCAGGTCGCCGCACCAAAGTATGCGGAGCCGACTCAGGAAGAGAAAGACAGAGTGAACACCCTTTTAAATAAACTTGGTTTTTAAGGAGAATTAAGCTATGAGTCATATTCTTGCCTATAAGGAATGGCAGAGTCCGACCGGAGATTGGCATTGCAACGATACTACTGATTTGGGCGGACAGGCTGGGTTATGGTGGATTCCCGCACATATGTTTAAGCAATCTGCTTCAGAGTATCTTCAGTGGCTCATAGATAATTATCATCCTGATAAAATTTATTACAACAAAAATTCAAATTTTTTATCCTACAGTTGGACAAAAGAGCATTATTCATTATGTCATAAATTCGTATTATACATAAATAACCAAGCAAAGAAAAAACAATTTTTTGTGTGAGGTGTAAATTATGTCGAGAAGTTATAAAAAGCATCCTTTTGTAGTTGATTCTTGTCGTTGTAGAAAATGGGCAAAAAGACAGGCTGCATCAAGAATTAGAAATATTCCTGTGGAGAGCGAAGAGAGTGAAGTTTTAGTACAGTCACCGTCTGCTTTCCGTAAGATTAATCACGATACATGGGATATTTGTGATTATCGCTATATTTGGACGAAAAAGGATGTAATTAAATTAGCAAAAGAATATCAGGGTGAGGAAAATCTTAGAGACCTCTATCGTAGAATTTATGGCACAGTTGAAGATGCTATTGAATTTTGGAAAAAGTGTGTCGTTAGGAAATAAAGAGCGGCGACTTGATTTTTTAAAAAAAATATGATATAATATATATGTAATAAGAAAGAGAAAGAAAATAAAAAGTGTGAAACATTCCTATGTTGTTTCTTCGTAAACATCCCTTTGTGGTTACTTTTTATTGTTTCTCTTGTCTCAAATAGGTTGATGACGGAGTTAGAGACGTTAAAGATAACAAACCGTTGCTCTTCTAGCCATGAGCAGGTAGAGGCTAGCGGATAGAGATTGCCCAACATACTTGATCCTCACTATACCGTGAAAAAAAAGATGGCTCAAGAATGTCCTGATACATGATATTGTAGCACTTCACAACAACAGGGAAAAATATACAGAAGTGTAGTTTGCAAATGAGGTTTCATTGGTCAAACTTTTCCGAAAAAAGATATGACAAGTGTTAAGTGCACGACGCTAGGTAGGAACGGCTAACGCGACAGGGCGGTCTCGCTATAGTGACGAGGTAGAGTTCCTATACGAAAATCCACTATTTTAAATGAGGTTGAGGTAGCAACCGTCAAC
>Ga0247609_10000485_pt1 | contig 55482 bp, 37 predicted proteins | sample 172DNAGHGlowgp2_FD_193487 | JGI IMG/M metagenome (GOLD analysis project Ga0247609, IMG submission 193487) | Sheep rumen microbial communities from Palmerston North, Manawatu-Wanganui, New Zealand - 1728 DNA GHGlow gp2 | ecosystem: Host-associated > Mammals > Digestive system > Stomach > Rumen ... | reverse complement strand
TAAACCCCGCACGCGGCGTTGAGAGACACAGCGTGCGGGGTTTGGTTTTTTGGCGTGCCGAAAGGGGTCAGTTGTGCACCAGCGTGCCGATTTCCTCGCCGTCGAGGACGCGCTTGAGGTTGCCCACGATATCCATGTTGAAAACGTAGATGGGCAGATTGTTCTGCATGCACATGGCGGTAGCGGTAATGTCCATCACCTTCAGGCCACGCGCAATGACTTCTTCATACGTGATGTCGTGGAACTTCGTGGCAGTCGGGTCTTTCTCCGGATCAGCCGTATAGACGCCGTCCACGCGGGTGCCCTTGAGCATGACGTCGGCCTCGATTTCGATGCCACGCAGTGAAGAACCCGTGTCCGTCGTGAAGTAAGGGCTACCGGTGCCTGCGCTGAAAATGACCACTTCGCCCTGCTTCATCGCTTCGATTGCTTTCCATTTGCCGTAGAACTCGCCGATGGGCTCCATGCGGATTGCCGTCATCACACGGTTCTTCTGTCCGACAGCGTCGAGTGCGCTGCTCAAGGCCAACGCGTTGATGACCGTCGCGCACATACCCATCTGGTCGCCCTTGACGCGGTCGAAGCCCTTGCCGGCCCCCGTCAAACCGCGGAAAATATTGCCTCCACCGATGACGATACCGATTTGCACGCCCAGGTCGGCAATTTCCTTAATCTGTGTGGCATACTCATTCAGACGTTTCACGTCGATGCCGTAGCCTTGTTCGCCCATCAGACTTTCGCCCGAGAGCTTGAGAAGAATTCTCTTAAATCTTGCCATACTGTATATATTAAATAATGTAGTTAACCTCCTTGAATTCGTAGCGACGGAGCTTGCCCTCTTTGTCCAATAAGACGAGGTGTCCGGACTGCTCTACATCGATGATTTTGGCGCGAAAAACGCCCATTTCATCGCAAAATTCATGTTCCTCACCAAAGCGGTAGAGACGCTTTTTGTAAAGATTATGGAGCGCTTCGAGTGCGTCATCTTTGCCCTCGTCTATCGTCGTCATATAGTGTGTGAAGCGTTCCATGAACTGCTCCAGCACGAAGCGTCGCTCCACGTCGTGCCCCACGATGTCTGCCAGAGAGCGCGGGTTGGGGGCGTCGCTCAGGAAATGGCGCTGGTTCACGTTGATGCCGATGCCAATCACAGAACGTCGAACCAGAGCGCCCTGCAGGTCGTTCTCGATGAGCATGCCCGCCACCTTGCTATCCTCGAAGTAGATGTCGTTGGGCCACTTCACGGAAAAGCCAGGAAGCGCGGACGTCCCATCCGCATCCGCCGACGGCAATGAATTGTTGTCGGGAAGGAAGACATCAAGCGCCTCTTTGAGCGCCAAAGCCGTCGCTTCCGAGATGGCAAACATCCGACGCACAGGCAGATTGGCGGGCATCACACGGATGCTCAGCAAGAGGTTCTCGCCTCGTGCCGACTCCCAGCGGTTCGTGCCAGAGCCCCTGCCTGCCGTCTGGAACTCGGCCGTCACGAGTGTCATTCGCTGGTCGCCAGGTGTGTTGAGTTGCTTGAGGAAGCTGTTCGTAGAGCCAACCTCGTCAAGCTCCAACATGCGGAACGTGGGCGAATCGTCTAAACAGAAATGTCTCTCCATTGTTCGCTTGCCATGATTGCATAGTGCAAAGGTAGTAAACTTTTCCTTTACCACAGGTAAAAGCGAAGAGAAAAGAGCAAAATATAACAAGTTTTTGGTCGCATCGCTTCATAATGTGCAAACTTTTCGCTATCTTTGCACGAAAAATTCGGTTTTATGAAACGAAATCTTTTGACAATCATGACGCTGCTGCTGGCTTTGACAAGCACGGCAAGGGAAGACCTCCTGCGGGAATTCCCCTCTGGCAGCACGCCGCAGGAAGTTGGCCGACGCCTGGCCTACCATTTCATCGACGGCAAGCACGCTACCTGGGGCGACACGAAAAACCTTGGCTATCACGAGGTTTGCACTTGGAATGGCGCTCTCATGTGGGGGCGAGCCGTGGGCGACGACGTCATCATACGCAAGATGAAGGACCGCTTCGACGATCTCCTGACGAACTACAAGGAGAACATCCCAGCCAAGAATCACGTGGACTTCAATATGTTCGGTTCTCTCCCGCTCAGCCTCTACCTCTCCTTCCCTTCCGAAGAGCGATACCGAGAGATGGGACTCTCGTATGCCGACACGCAATGGCAACTGCCGTCGGGCGCGAAGGAAAGCGAGAAGCGCCTCGCCCGAAAGGGCTACACGTGGCAGACACGCATGTGGATTGACGACATGTATATGATCACCATCGTGCAGGCGTGGGCCTACCGCACGACAGGCGACCGCAAGTACATCGACCGCGCCGCGCACGAGATGGTGCTGTACCTCAACGAACTCCAAAGGCCCAACGGCCTGTTCTATCATGCACCAGATGTCCCGTTCTATTGGGGACGCGGCGACGGCTGGATGGCTGTCGGGCTGACCGAAGTCTTGCATGCCCTTCCCAAGGACAGCCCTTACTACAAGCGCATCATGAAAGGCTACAAGAAGATGATGAAGAGCCTGCTTCGCTATCGTAACGCAGAAGGCCTTTGGAACCAACTCATCGACCAGCCAGACTTCTGGACAGAGACCTCGGGGTCGGCTATGTTCACCTACGCCTTCATCCGCGGCGTGAAGGAGGGCTGGCTTCCCGCCAGAACGTATGCACCGGCAGCGCGTAAGGCATGGCTCGCCCTTATACCTTATATTAATAAAGACGGCGACGTGACCAACATCTGCGTGGGCACGGGAAAGAAGAACGACTTCAACTATTATCTGGATCGCCCCAAGATGACAGGCGATTACCACGGGCAGGGGCCGTACCTCTGGTGCGCTGCAGCGTTACTGGAGAATTAGAAAATGAGAAATGTAGAGAAACAGAAAAGAAGAGACAGAACAATGATGAAACATACACTCCTAACCCTATTGACATTCATCGCATTGTTGCCTGCTTCGGCTAGCAGCAGACACAACTACATCAACCTCGACTCACGACTTAAGCACGGCGGCAGCAACACCTGGTACATGATTCGTGCCGACGAAGCAAAGGCTGGTGGCAGAGAGATTTCCATGCCCGGCTTCAATCCGCAAGGCTGGGCAGAAGCCATCGTGCCGGCAACCGTACTGACAAACCTCGTTGAGCAGAAAGTCTATCCCGAACCTTACTACGGACAGACCAACAAGCTTGCGAACAACATCATCCCCGACATTGCTAAGGTGGGCCGCGAGTTCTACACCTATTGGTTCCGCACGGAATTCATCGTGCCGGCTGACTTCAAAGGCAAACGCATTTGGCTCGAGCCGATGGGCATCAACTACAGGGCAGAGATTTGGGTGAACGGCTACATGATCGGCACGATGGCAGGCATGTTCAACAGTCAGCCGTTCGACATCACCGACCGTGCCGTGCAACCCGGCCAGGCAACGGCCCTCGCCATCCGCGTCTTCCCTGTCGATGTTCCTGGCACAACAGCTCCGAAAGGCTGGGGCGCCGTGGGCGAATGGCACAACGGCGGTGATGGTTGGATGGGACAGAATGTCTCGCAACTCATGACGGTGGGTTGGGACTTTACGTTCGAGGATGGCATCCGCGACCGCAACACCGGCATCTGGCGCAGCATTCGCCTTTATGCGACCGGCCCGCAGCAATTGCGCAGCCCGTTCGTCGCGTCGGAATTGTCGCACCCCAACTTCGACGAGGCGCGAGAGACGGTAAGCGTCGAGGTGTGGAACCCGAACACAGGCAGCGGCGAGTGCGTGGTAAGCGGCAGTATCGAGGGAACTGGCATCACGTTCCAAAGCAAGAAGTTCAAGCTGCAACGCGGCGAACACACAACGGTAACCTTCTCGCCGCAGGACTTCCCGCAGCTCATCATGAAGAGCCCGCGCCTCTGGTGGCCCAAGAACAAAGGCGAACAGAACCTTTATACTTTGCGTCTGACGCTTGCCGACAGCAAAGGCATCCTGTTGGACAGTCTCTCCACGCGCTTCGGCATCCGCGAAGTCATCGCTTCACGCGAAACGCCCGACAAGTCGAAAGTCTTCATCGTGAACGGCCACAAGACCTTTGTTCGCGGCAGCAACTGGATACCGGAGGCAATGCTGCGTACCAACGACCAACGCATGACGACCGAGCTCGCACTGACCGACCAGTCGGGCGTCAACCTGCTTCGCCTCTGGGGCGGTGGCATAGCTGAAAGCGACCGCTTCTACGAGCTGTGCGACGAGTACGGCATCATGGTTTGGCAAGAGTTCTGGATGACAGGCGACACTAAGCATCCTATGGACGAAGCGCTCTATCTTGCAAACGTGGAGAACACCATGAAGCGCATCCGCAATCATCCCTCTATCGTCATCTACGTCTCGAGCAACGAGAGCACAGCCGTCACGGGTGCCGAGGAGCTCATCAAGAGCCTGGCCCCAAGCGTGCCTTACCAAATGCAGAGCGAGTGCGACGGCGTGCACGACGGCAGCCCTTACAAGCAGGTGAACCCCATGCGTCACTACGAGAACACCGGTTCGGACCGTGGCAGCCGCGTCGATGGCTTTAACCCTGAGTATGGTGCACCGACGTTGCCGATAGTGGAAGACCTCTACGACATGATGCCTCGCGAGGACCTCTGGCCCATGAACAAGGCAACGTGGGACTACCTGGACGGCAACGGCTTCCACCTCATGTCGACGCTCTACACGGACATGGTGGGACAGTATGGCGAGTCGCACAGCATTGAAGAATTCGCTCGCCGAGGACAGATGGTGGGCGCCATCAACTCGAAGAGCATCTGGGAAGTGTGGAACGAGAACAAACTCCAGTACGGCGACCGCTGGTGCTCGGGTTTGCTGTTCTGGTACCACAACTGCCCGAACTGGCAAGTCTGCTCGCGCATGTGGGACTGGTTCCTCGAGCCGACGGCCTCGCTGTATCATACGATGCACGCCCTCGAGCCCGTCCATATCCAATACGACTACCTGAAAGGCACGGTCAGCGTCGTCAACGACCTCGTCAAGGAGCAGAAAGGGCTCAAGGCGAAAGCCGAAGTCTATGACCTCAACAGCCGACGCATCAACTCTGTCACTGCGAAAGTCGATGTGCCTGCAGACGGCGTGGCAAACGACGTGCTGACGGTCAACATTCCGCAGGACATTACGCCCGTCCACTTCATCGCCCTCGAGCTGACAGACGCCAGGGGCAACGTCGTGAGCCGCAACTTCTACTGGCGCTCGACGAGCCGCTACGAAGGCAAGCAGACCGTGACAGGTCCATGCACAGGCGGCTTCGAACCGCTCGCCTCGATGCACGAAGCGAAGCCGACCCTCATGACGCGCCGCCTCAGCGACAAGGACGGATGGCGCGAATGGGAAGTGACGCTCAGGAACAGCGGCCGCCGCATCGCCTTCTTCTGCCAGCTCCTGCTGACCGACCAAAACGACAAGCCCGTACACGGCACCTTCTATAGCGACAATTTCTTCTCGCTCTTGCCGGGAGAGAAGCAAGTCATCACCATCCGCACGCCTCTGAGCGACGGCACAAGCTACCGCCTGCGCTTCTGCGAAAACATGGGGGCGAAGCAGAACGTCGCCTTGAGGTGAAAAAAACGCCGCGTGCGGCGATTTAATTTCCGCGTGCGGCGATGGCAATCCCCGCGTGCGGCGTTTGGCATCCCCGCAGGCGGCGTTTGAAATCCCCCTGAACCGAAACATTCAAAATACACATACAAAAACCATGAAATGCCAAGAACGATTCAATGAGATCTACAAGCGCGAGGCAGAGGCCCTTGCCTTCTGTCCGTATCGCGTCTGCCCAGTCGGGGCACATAGCGATGCCAACCTCGGCAAGATAACAGGCCTTGCCATCGACAAGGGCATCCATCTTGCCTATAGTCCCAAGCACAACGGCGTCATCGAGCTTTGCTCGCTGCAATTCGACAAACGCGCGCAGTTCCACGTTCGCGATGTACCCAAGCACAAATGCGACGACTGGGCCGACTACCTGCGCGGCGCTACGCTGAAGCTCGGCGAACGCTATCCCCTGACATACGGTTTGAGCGGCGTCATCGAGGGCAGCCTTCCCATCGGAGGCCTCTCGTCGTCGGCAGCCGTCGCGCTCGTCTTCCTCAAAGCCCTCTGCAACGTCAACAACATACAGCCCACGCCGCTGGAGATGATACTCATCTCGATGGCTGCCGAGAACGACTACGTCGGCGTCAACAGCGGCAAGCTCGACCAGAGCTGCGAGGTCTATTCGAAGAAGAACCACCTGCTCTATCTCGACACGAAGACCGACGAGTATGAGCTCATCCCCACTTTACCGACGATGAAGCCCTACCGCATCGCCGTCTTCTTCAGCGGCATCGAGCGCACACTCGCCGGCAGCAAGTTCAACATGCGCGTCGACGAAGCACGCAGCGCCGCATACGCCCTGATGGCTTACGCCGGCATGGAGTACGGCAAGTTCCCCGAAGCGAACCTGCGCGCCGTGCCCCGCGAGATTTATGAGCGCTATAAGGAACGCCTGCCGGAGAACTGGAGGAAACGCGCCGAGCACTGGTACACAGAGTTCGACCGCGTGGAACAAGGCGTGGAAGCCTGGCGCAGAGGAGACCTCGAGACATACGGGCGCCTCAGTTTCGAAAGCGGACAGAGCAGCATTTCGAATTGGGAAACGGGCTCGCCAGAACTCAAAATGCTCTACGACATCATGCGACATACCGACGGCATCTACGGCGGACGCTTCAGCGGAGCAGGCTTCAAAGGCTGCTGCATGGCGCTCATCGACCCGACATTCGAGGCGGACATCAAAAAGAAAGTAACCGAAGAATACCTCCGTGCCTTCCCCAACCTCGAAGGCAAGTACAGCGTACACATCTGCGACAGCGCCGACGGACTCCTCTAAACCTTTTACCAATATCTTTTCCATTTTCCAACTTTGACAATTTTCAACTTTTCATGAAATGCCTCATCCTTGCCGCCGGCTATGCCACGCGGCTCTATCCACTCACCGAGAACTTCCCCAAACCGCTCCTCAAAGTGGGCAATAAGACAATACTCGACTGGCTCATCGACGACATCGACGGCGCCGGACTCGTTGACGAATACATTGTCATCTCCAACCACAAGTTCGCCCATCACTTCCAAAATTGGGCAGCAGAAAAACAGCAGAAGGTGACTGTCGTCGACGACGGCACTTCGAGCAACGAGACAAGGCTGGGAGCCGTTTGCGACATACAGTTCGCCGTCGACCAGCTCGGCCTGGACGACGACATGCTGGTCATTGCCGGCGACAACCTCCTGGACTTCAGCCTGCAACGCTTTGCGCGCTATGCCAAAGAGAAGGGGACATCGTGCATCATGCGCTTCTACGAGCCGAACGACGAAAAGCTGCTGAAGTGCGGCGTCGTGACAACCGACCAGACCGACCGCGTGCTGCGCATGACCGAAAAGTCGCCAACGCCCGAAACCCACTGGTGCTGTCCACCTTTCTATTATTATACAAAGGATGACGCGCGCCTTGTCAAGAAAGGCATCGAAAGCGGCTGCGGCACTGACGCCCCGGGAAGCTACATCGCCTGGCTTTGCACACAGACCGCCGTCCACGCGATGGAGATGCCCGGCCGACGCTACGACATCGGAAACCTGCAGAGCTACGAGCAGGTCCAGAAGGACTACCAAGGCATCACAATTGCCTGAAAGAAACAGCACGATTTACAGAGAGACTCGCTACCATCTGCCGAGAGCGGTATCGCTGTTGCCCACGAACCCGCTCCCACAGCGCAAATCACCCCGCCTGCCGAGAGGTATCATTCAACTCCGCAGGCGGGGTTCGTTATAGATACATGTATGTATAATTAAATGTACATGTATGTATAATTATAGATACATGTATGTATAATGAATGCAGCGTGCGAAGTCGGGAAACCTCGAACGAGATAATCGGATTTTGCGAACGTTGCGACAGGAATCCCCGAATACGAAGTCAGGCAACCCGACCCATGGAGTCGAGTTGCCTGACGTTTGGAAAGCGGGGAAATGGCTCTTTTATTCAGCCTTTCTCGCTGTCATTTCCTTCAATTTATCCTTTCCCTTGAAGGCGAAGACCCAAACGAGGAAGGCCGCCACAGCAAGGATGGCGATTCCGATGAGCGGCCGGTAGAACAGCCACGCAAGGCCGATGATGATGAGCGACCATACGATGCCGACAACGGTGCAGACGAGACCGACGCCCCAGCCGATGATGTTGGCCACGAACGGCACGACCTTCAGCAAAGTTTCCAAGATGGCGAAGATGCCGTTCAAGCCGATGATGACCAGGAAGACACCGAGGAATCGGAAAATCCACATAAGCATGTGGTTCGTCTCGTGTTCTCCGGCGTAAATCTCGGAAGCGTCGCGCGTCCCCATCACAAGGGTGGAGAACGTCTTTCCGTTCTTTGCCTTATAGCTCGTGAACGTGTTGTCTTTCTGCTTGGCAATGATGGTGACCTTTGCCGGCAAGACTTTCGTCCAGGTGATGCGCACGTCGCCCACAGCCGGACTGCTCGGGCTGATGCCATAATACAGTTGATTGTTGTTGACGTGGACCAGCTGCTTCGACTCAGCCTCACTGCCGATCTGGCGGCTGAGCACTTGTCGGCATTCCTTGTTCCAGCCGTCGAGCTTCGCGGAGTCAAGGCTGAGGGCCACCGGCTCGTAGCCTCTGATGCTGCGCACCTGTTGCTCGTTCAGGACGAAGGCACCGAAAGTCACCTTCTCTGCCTGCCATTCCTGCGACTCGGCAGTGGTGAGGACGAAGTTTTTCTTCTGGTAAGCTGGATCGTGGAAAAGCGAGGACTGAATCGGCCCGTCGGTCCATTCCTGAGTATAAGTGTAGGTCGTAATGATTTCCTCAGAGCCGCCGAGCTTGTCCTTGTGCTCTTCCTGTGCGTGCTCCACCCATTGGTAGTACTCCACGCTGCGCGTCAGGCTGATTGCCGTAGCACCAATGCCGAACTGCGCATCGATGAGCGAGTCCTGCGTGTCAGCAAGACCTGTGGCATAGACAAGCTTGCCGTCCATCTCCGGATTGATGCGGTCGATGCCCTCCAACTCGACGGTAACACCTTCCGCCTCGTTCAGCATCTTGTCCGTCTTTACGACTCTGCCCTCGTTCCACCACAGGAGCGCCGTTCCGATGGCAAAAAGGATGAAACCCGTCCCGATGCTACGGAAGGAATTGCCTACGCGGGTGCCGTAGCCCACCCTGGTTGTCTCTTGATAAGCCATGATATGAAATAGTTTGTCTGATGTCGGAAGATAAGTCTTTCTATGCTGCAAATTTACAAAAAAAGTGCGTTTATCGGGCTCAAGGGCAAGGAAAAAGTAAAGAAAACAGCACATTATATATTTTTTCTACATTATTTATTTGCAGGTTTCGCAGAAATAGCATACCTTTGCACGCGAAAAGATGAAAGTGAGGGGCTCTGAGGTTCCTCACTTTTCTTTAATGAAACCTAAAAACACTTAACACTTAAACACATGATCAGTAAAAGTGCAGTTCAGCAAGCCGTTGAGGAATGGCTTGAAGGCAAAGAGTATTTCCTTGTTGACATCAACATCAGCCCGGACGACCGCATTGTCGTGGAGATAGACCACCAAGACGGCGTGTGGATTGAAGACTGCGCCGACTTGAGCCGTCACATCGAGTCGCGACTCTCTCGCGATGAAGAAGACTATGAGCTCGAAGTGGGCAGCGCAGGACTGGGACAGCCGTTCCGCGTCCGTCGGCAATACGAGATTCACATCGGCCAAGAAGTAGAGACACAGCTGCACGACGGCCATAAGTATCACGGCACACTGCTCAGCGTAAGCGACAACGGCTTCCAGCTCGCCATCCAACAGAAGGTGAAGGAAGAAGGCAAGAAGCGCCCAGTCACAAAGGAAGTCCCCACAGACTTCCGCTTCGACGACGTCGCATACACAAAGTACCTCATTAAGGTGAAGTAATAACAAAAATCAAAATAATGGCAAAGACAACAAAATCAAAGGAAGCTGCAAACATGGTTGAGGTGTTTGCTGACTTCAAAGAGAAAAACAACATTGATCGTGCCACACTGGTGAGTGTATTGGAAGAGTGCTTCCGAAACGTCATCGCCAAGATGTACGGCACAGACGAGAACTACGACATCATCGTAAACCCCGACAAGGGAGACTTCGAGATCTATCAGAACCGTGTGGTTGTGCCCGACGGCGAAGTAAAAGATGCCAATAAGGAAATCTCGCTGAGCGAAGCGCAACAAATCGAAGACGACTACGAAATCGGCGAAGAAGTCAGTCAGCGCGTAGAAATGTCCGAGTTCGGACGTCGCGCCATCCTGCAGCTCCGCCAGACACTCGCCAGCCGAATCATGGAACTCGAGTACGACTCACTCTACAACGAGTACAAGGAACGCGAAGGCGAGGTCATCAGCGCTGAGGTTTACCAGACATGGAAACGCGAAACGCTGCTCATGGACGAGGAAGGCAACGAACTCCTGCTGCCCCGTCAGGAAATGATTCCCGGCGACTTCTTTCGCAAGGGAGAAAGCACGCGCGCTGTTATCCTGCGCGTCGAAAACACCGGCGGCAAGCCCCGCATCATTCTGAGCCGCACATCGCCCGACTTCCTGCAGCGCATGCTCGAAGCCGAAGTGCCCGAAATTCAAGACGGACTCATCACGATTCACAAGATTGCACGCATCCCCGGCGAACGCGCCAAGATTGCCGTCGAGAGCTACGACGACCGCATCGATCCCGTCGGTGCCTGTGTCGGCGTGAAAGGCAGCCGTCTGCGCGGCATCGTGCACGAGCTTCGCGGCGAGAACATCGACGTCGTGACATGGACCTCCAACACTCAGCTCATGATAACCCGTGCCCTCAACCCCGCCCGCGTCAACAGCGTCGTGCTCAACGAAGAGGAACACACTGCCGAAGTTTATCTCGATCCCGACCAGGTATCGCTAGCCATCGGTAAGGGCGGACTCAACGTCAAACTCGCCAGCATGCTTGTCGGCTACACCATCGACGTCTTCCGTGAACTTGACAGCGACGAGGACAACGACGACGTAAGCCTCGACGAATTCACCGACGCCATCGAGCCGTGGATCATCGACGAACTCAAGAAGATCGGTTTCCAGACAGCGAAGGGCGTACTCGGCGCACAGCGCGAGATGATTATTCAGAACGCTGACCTCGAAGAGGAAACTGTGGACGAAGTATTGCGCATCCTGCAAGCAGAGTTCGAATAATTTGGATTAGAGATTAGTGATTAGGGAATTGGGAAAAGAAAAACAATGAGCATCAGATTAAATAAAGTAACCAAGGAGTTCAACATCGGACTGCAGACGGCTGTTGAGTTCCTGCAGAAGAAAGGCTTCAAAGAGGTTGAGGCCAATCCCAACTATAAGATTACGGAAGAGCAATATGCCCAGCTGCAAGGCGAGTTCAGCTCAGACAAAGGACTCCGCAACGAGGCGACGCAACTCATCCAGCAACACATCGGCCACAACAAGAAAGAGAAGAAAGAGCCGAAGCCGAAGCCTGTAGAAGAGGTGCAGATAGAGGCGCCGAAGGTTGCCGGTCCCAAAATTCTGGGACACATCGACCTCGGTGGCAAGCCCTCCGAAGCGTCAAAGACAGAAAAGGCTGCCGAAAAGAAGGCTAAGGCTAAGGCTGAAGAGAAGAAAGCTGAGCCGAAACCTGTCGTACAGCAGGAGGAAATACCTCAGTCCGCTCCGGAGAAAGCCGAAGAGCCCGTTGTCGCACCGAAGGAGGAGCCTGCAGAACCCGCTCCCGTCGAGAAGAAGGAAGAGGAAATCTTCCGTCTGACACCGGCTGCCAGCAACGCGCCGAGCCTTACCATCAAGGGCAAGATTGACCTCGACAGCCTGAACCAGACAACGCGCCCCAAGAAGAAGACTCACGAGGAGCGACGCCGCGAACGCCTTGAAGCTCAGGGTGGCGACAAGAAAAAGCGTCTGCGTGTGGGCAAGGAGCGTGTCGACGTCAACGCTGTCGCCAATCAGCCGCAAGGAAATCAAAAGAAGAACAATCAGCCGCAGCAGCAGCAACAGCAGAACACCGGCGGCGGAAAGAAAAAGCAGAAGAACCAGCCCAAGCAAGCCCCCCTGCAGCCTGAAGTAAGCGACGAGGAAGTAGCAAAGCAGGTGCGTGAGACGTTGGCTCGCCTCACCAACAAGGGCTCGAAGATGGGCAAAGGCGCTAAGTACCGTCGCGAGAAGCGCGAGGCCATCCGCCAGGGCATGGAGGAAGAGCTCGCCAACGAAGCAGCAGAGAGCAAAGTACTGAAGCTGACGGAGTTCGTCACGGCGAACGAGCTCGCCACGATGATGAACGTCCCCGTCACGAAGATTATCGCCACTTGCATGAGCATCGGCATCATGGTCAGCATTAACCAACGCATGGATGCCGAGACGATAAACCTTGTCGCCGAAGAGTTCGGCTTCACCACAGAGTACGTCAGTGCCGAAGTCAGCGCGGCAGTCAGCGAGGAGGAGGACGACGAACAGGATCTCGTGCCACGCGCTCCTATCGTTACCGTCATGGGTCACGTCGATCATGGTAAGACATCGTTGCTCGACTACATCCGTCAGACGAACGTCATCGCCGGCGAGGCTGGCGGCATCACGCAGCACATCGGTGCCTACAACGTGACGCTCGACGACGGCCGCCATGTGACATTCCTCGACACACCGGGTCACGAGGCATTCACTGCCATGCGTGCCCGTGGTGCACAGGTGACGGACATCGCCATCATCATCATCGCTGCAGACGACGACATCATGCCGCAGACGAAGGAGGCCATCGCGCATGCCACAGCTGCCGGCGTGCCCATCGTCTTTGCGATAAACAAGATAGATAAACCCGGTGCTAATCCCGACAAGATCAAGGAAGGCTTGGCGAACATGAACTTCCTCGTCGAGGAATGGGGTGGCAAGTACCAAAGCCAGGATATCAGCGCCAAGAAAGGTATCGGCGTAGCAGACCTCTTGGAGAAGGTGCTGCTGGAAGCCGAGATGCTCGACCTCAAGGCGAACCCCAACCGTAAGGCGACAGGTTCCATCATTGAGTCGAGTCTGGACAAGGGCCGTGGCTATGTGGCAACGGTGCTCGTCAGCAACGGCACGCTGCACGTCGGCGACATCATCCTGGCCGGCACGAACTATGGTCGCGTGAAGGCGATGCTCAACGAACGCGGACAGCGTGTGCAGGAGATCGGTCCTTCGCAGGCAGCTACGGTGCTCGGCCTGAACGGTGCTCCGCAGGCTGGTGATGCTTTCCACGTGATGGACTCCGACCAGGAGGCTCGCGAGATTGCCAACAAGCGCGAACAACTCGCTCGCGAACAAGGTCTGCGCACGATGAAGCGCCGTGGCTTGGAAGAGCTTGCCCACAACATCGCTTTGGGTGGCGTACAGGAACTCAACCTCATCGTCAAGGGCGACGTGGACGGCTCCATCGAGGCACTCAGCGACTCCCTCATCAAGCTTTCCACAGAGAAGATACAGGTCAACGTCATCTACAAGGCTGTGGGCCAGATCAGCGAGAGCGACGTCAACATGGCTGCTGCGGCGGAGAACTGCTTCATCGTAGGCTTCCAGGTGCGTCCCTCTGCAGCAGCACGCAAGCTCGCCGACCAGATGGACGTCGACATCCGCCTCTACAGCGTCATCTACGATGCCATCGAGGAGGTGAAGGACGCCATGGAAGGCATGCTGTCGCCCGAAATCAAGGAAGAGGTGACGGCAACTGTCGAGGTGCGACAGGTGTACCACATCACGAAGGTGGGCACTGTGGCCGGTGCTTACGTCGTCGACGGCAAAGTCAGCCGCTCGAACAAGGCTCGCGTCATTCGCGACGGCATCGTGGTCTTCACGGGTGCCATCAACGCCCTGAAGCGTTTCAAGGACGACGTGAAGGAGGTATCGACGAACTTCGAGTGCGGTATCTCGCTCGTGGGCTACAACGACCTTCGCGAGGGCGATATGATTGAGACCTTCCAAGAGATAGAAATCAAGGCAACGCTCTAAGAGACCATGGACATCCTGCTGCTTATTCTTTTGGCGGTCGGCTTTGTCACAGGACTCTTCTCGGGAGCCGTCAAACAGCTCATCTCGCTGATAGCCTTCGTGGCGGGCTATGTCATTGCCTGCCTCTACTATCAGCAGTTGGGCGAGTGGCTGATCCGTTTCCTTTCGATGACGTCGTTGTGCAACGTGCTGGCGTTCATCTTAATATGGTGCATTGTGCCCATTGTGGCGAACCTGATTGCATCGCTCATTACGAAGGTGCTGAACTGGCTGCCCGTCCTGGGAATTGTCAACAGACTACTGGGCGGCGTCTTCAGCTTGGCAAAGTACGCGCTCATTCTGGGAGCTTTCATCTGGCTCTTCTCGTCGATGAATCTCCTAAAGGAGGAAACGATGCAGCAGTCGAGGCTCGCCAGACCGCTCAAAGCGATACCGGAATACATCTATAAGACTCTGAAAGAGCACACACCCCAAACGTGCCAAAAAAATCCCCGCTTGCGGGGATTGCAAACGCTGCACGCGGGGATGGCCATCGCCGCACGCGGAAATTCAATCGCCGCACGCGGCGTTTTTAACATTCGTTAGCAATTAGCTATGGCGACCGACAGGAATAGCTTCGTGCGCGAGGTGGCGGAGAAGAAGTACGAGTACGGCTTCACCACCGATGTACAGACGGAAATCATCGAGAAGGGACTCTCGGAGGACGTCGTCCGACTCATCTCCCAAAAGAAGGGAGAGCCGGAGTGGCTCCTCGAGTTCCGCCTGAATGCCTACCGCTACTGGCTCACGCTCGAACAGCCCACTTGGGGACACCTCAAGATGCCGCCGATAGACTATCAGGCCATCAGCTATTATGCTGACCCCACGCAGAAGAAGAAGGAACAAGGTACGGGCGACATCGACCCCGAGCTGATGAAAACCTTCGACAAGCTGGGCATCCCTCTGGAGGAACGCATGGCGCTGGCAGGAACAGCCGTCGATGCAGTGATGGACTCGGTGAGCGTCAAGACGACTTTCCGCGACAAACTCCGCGAGAAAGGCATCATCTTCTGCTCCATCAGCGAGGCGGTGCGCGAACACCCCGACCTGGTGCGCGAATACCTCGGCAGCGTCGTACCCTATCGCGACAACTTCTTTGCCGCCCTCAACTCCGCAGTCTTCAGCGACGGCTCGTTCGTCTATATCCCCAAAGGCGTGCGATGCCCCATGGAGCTCAGCACGTACTTCCGCATCAACGCCCGCGGCACGGGCCAGTTCGAACGGACGCTCATCGTCTGCGACGACGATGCCTACGTCTCCTACCTCGAGGGCTGCACAGCTCCCATGCGCGACGAGAACCAGCTCCATGCGGCCATCGTCGAGATTGTGGTGAAGGAAAGGGCCGAGGTCAAGTACTCGACGGTGCAGAACTGGTATCCGGGTGACAGCGAGGGCAAGGGCGGCGTGCTCAACCTCGTAACGAAAAGAGGTCATCTGCGCGGCGCGAACAGCAAGCTCTCCTGGACGCAGGTCGAAACGGGAAGTGCCATCACCTGGAAATACCCCAGCTGCGTCCTCTCCGGCGACAATAGCCAGGCGGAGTTCTACAGCGTGGCGGTCACCAACAACTACCAGCAGGCCGACACGGGCACCAAGATGATCCACATCGGCAAGAACACCAAGAGCACGATCATCTCGAAGGGCATCAGCGCCGGACGCAGTCAAAATGCGTACCGAGGCCTCGTCAAGATTGCCTCCACAGCCGACGGCGCCCGCAACTACAGCAGCTGCGATTCGCTTCTCCTCGGCAGTCATTGCGGCGCACACACTTTCCCATATATGGACGTCCACAACGATACGGCAGTCGTAGAGCACGAAGCCACGACCAGCAAGATTTCGGAAGACCAGCTCTTCTACTGCAATCAGCGCGGCATCAACACGGAAGAGGCCGTCAGCCTTATCGTGAACGGCTACGCCAAAGAGGTCATCAACAAACTCCCAATGGAGTTTGCAGTCGAGGCGCAGAAGCTGCTTGGCGTCAGTCTGGAAGGCAGTGTGGGCTAAGGATTAAAGATTAAGGATTAGGGATTAAAGCAATGTTACAGATAAATAACCTACATGCCAGCATTGGTGGCAAGGAAATACTCAAGGGCATCAACCTGGTCGTGAAAGACGGCGAGATACATGCCGTCATGGGGCTCAACGGAGCAGGCAAGAGCACGCTCTCCAACGTCATCGTCGGACACCCCGCCTACGAGGTAACGCAAGGAAGCATCACCTTCAACGGCAAGGACTTGCTATCGCTCAAACCGGAAGAACGTGCTCACGAAGGCATCTTCCTGAGCTTCCAGCAGCCGGTAGAGATACCAGGCGTCTCGATGGTCAACTTCATGAGAGCCGCCCTCAATGCCAAACGCAAGTATCAAGGCCTGGAACCGATGCCGGCAGGCGACTTCCTCAAACTCATGAGGGAGAAACGCAGCATCGTGGAGCTTGACAGCAAGCTCACGAGCCGCAGCGTCAACGAAGGCTTCTCGGGCGGCGAGAAGAAGCGCAACGAAATCTTCCAGATGGCAATGCTGGAACCCTTGCTCACCATCCTCGACGAGACGGACAGCGGACTCGACGTGGACGCCCTGCGAGTCGTGGCAGAAGGCTTCAACAAGTTACGCCGCCCCGAGTCGAGCGCCATCGTCATCACGCACTATCAGCGTCTGCTCGACTATCTGAAGCCAGACGTGGTGCACGTGCTCATCGACGGCCGCATCGTCAAGACAGGCGGCCCCGAACTCGCCACAGAGATAGAAAGCCGGGGCTTCGACTGGATAAAGGAGGAGGCAGGACTGTGAGCGCTGCGAGGCAATACATAGACTTCTTTCGGGAAGTGCAGGGTTCGATAACGAGCCGCAGTTGCGCCGAGATGAATGCTCAGCGCGAGGCAGCCTTCGAAACATTCGCCGCACAGGGTTTCCCTTCTCAGAAAGTGGAACGCTATCGCTATGCGAAGGTCGAGGCAGACTTTTCGCCAAACTACGGCATTGCACTCACCCCACTTACCGGACCTCTTCCGCCCTATTGCTTCCGCATTGCCGATGCCGCCTCGCACGCACGCGTAATATATAACAAGGTAGCAGACACGACGGACAGCATCGTTGCTCTCAACTCGATGCTCTCGGTTGACACGCTCGTCGTGCATGTCCCCCGTGGCATACGCGTGGAGCATCCCATCCAAATCAGCAACATCCTCAAGGGAGAGCACGACACGATGGTCAGCCGACGCATCCTCATCGTGATGGAGGAGATGGCCGAGGCCGACGTCATCATCACCGACCGCGCCGCAAGTCAGAGCCGCTTCCTGACGAACCAAGTCATCGAGGTCGTGATGAAGGATAGCTCCCACCTCAGCCTCTATGAGATTGAGGAGACGCATCTGCTCTGCACTCGCTACAGCAGTGTCTTCGTCGAACAAGGACGGAACACTTCCCTGCATCATACTTGCCTGACGCTCTTCAACGGCCACACCCGCAACCGCCTCGACGTTCGGCTTCAGGGCGAAGGCAGTGAGGTGACGGCGAACGGCTGCGTTATCGCCGACAAGATGCAAAGAGTCGATAACAACACGCTCATCGACCATCAGACGCCTCGGTGTCAGTCGAGCGAGCTCTACAAATACGTCCTCGACGACAGCGCCGTCGGAGCTTTTGCCGGCAAGGTGTTGGTGCGCGAAGGTGCGCAAAAGACGATGAGCAAAGAGACAAATGCCAATCTGTGTGCGACAAGTTCAGCGCGGATGTACACGCAGCCGATGCTCGAAATCTACGCTGACGACGTCCAGTGCAGCCACGGCAGCACAGTCGGGCAGATGGACGAAGCGGCGCTCTTCTACATGCGGCAGCGCGGCATCGACGAGCATGAGGCTCGCCTGCTGCTAAAAGCCGCATTCATCACCGAAGTCATCGAAACCATTCCCCTCGAATCGCTCCGCGACCGCCTGCATGTGCTGGTCGACAAGCGGTTGAGAGGTGAGTTAAGCAAGTGCGAAGGATGCAAGCTATGCAAGTAAAGAACGATTTCCCCATCCTCCAGAAGGTCATCTACGAGCGGTATCCGCTGGTTTACCTTGACAATGCTGCCACGACGCAGAAGCCGCGGCAGGTCGTGGAGGCAATGACGGAGGAGTACTACAACGTCAATGCCAACGTGCATCGCGGCGTGCACTTTCTCTCGCAGAGAGCCACCGAACTGCACGAAGCGTCGCGAGAGACTGTTCGGCACTTCCTGAATGCCCGCAGCACGACGGAGATTGTCTTCACCCGCGGCACGACGGAGAGCATTAACCTCGTGGCATCATGCTTCGGGCAGGCGTTCATGAAGGAAGGCGACGAGGTCATCCTCAGCGAGATGGAGCATCACAGCAACATCGTCTCGTGGCAACTCCTGCAAGCCCGTCAGGGAATCCGCCTCCGCGTCATTCCGATAACCGACGACGGCCGCCTCTGCATGGACGACTTCGAAAAGCTCTTCAACGAACGCACCAAGATAGTCAGCATCACACACGTCAGCAACGTGCTCGGTACGGTTAACCCCGTCAAAGATATCATCCGCATTGCTCACGAACACGGTGTGCCCGTCCTCATCGACGGCGCTCAGAGCACACCTCACATGCCCATCGACGTGCAGGCCCTCGATTGCGATTTCTTCGCTTTCAGCGGTCACAAGATCTACGGCCCCACCGGCATCGGCGTCCTCTACGGCAAGGAGAAGTGGCTCGACAGCATCCCGCCGTACATGGGGGGCGGCGAAATGATAAAGAACGTCAGCTTCGAGAAGACGACGTTCAACGAACTGCCCTATAAATTCGAGGCAGGCACGCCGGACTACGTCGCTTCGACGGGGCTCGCCAAAGCACTCGATTACGTCAGCTCGATTGGCTTCGATGCCATTCAGGCCCACGAGAAAGACCTGACGGCCTACGCCATGCAGCGACTCATGGAAGTGGAAGGCATGAAGATTTACGGTCCTCATCTGGAGGAGCACGACGCCGTCATCTCCTTCCAGGTTGGCAACATCCACCACCTCGACATGGGAACGCTGCTCGACCGCCTCGGCATAGCCGTCCGCACAGGCCATCATTGTGCCGAACCCCTCATGCGACGCCTCGGAATCGAGGGCACATGCAGAGCCAGCTTCGCCCTTTACAACACACATCAGGACATCGATGCATTGGTCGATGGCATACGTCGCGTCAGCCAAATGTTTTAACGGCATCAAAAAACGCCGCGTGCGGCGATTTAATTTCCGCGTGCGGCGATGGCAATCCCCGCGTGCGGCGTTTGGCATCCCCGCGTGCGGCGTTTGATTTTCCGCCTGCGGCGTTTATAAAAAAAGCGTGCCCCTCCAAATGGAAGAGCACGCTTCTGTTATCATTATAGCGGTTCCTACTTATTCTGCTGCAGGGGCTTCTCCCTGTTCAGGACGGGGACGACGCTCGCCACGCTCTGGACGAGGACGACGTTCACCACGCTCTGGACGAGGTCTGCGCTCACGCTCTACATAACCTTCCGGCTTCTCGAGCAAAGCACGGCGGCTCAACTTGAACTTGCCAGTCTTGGGATCGATCTCGAGGAGCTTGACTTGAACCTTGTCACCCTCCTTGAGGCCAGACTCTTCGACTGTCTCCAAGCGCTTCCAATCAATTTCGCTGATGTGCAGGAGGCCGTCCTTACCGGGCATGAACTCTACGAAGCAGCCGTAAGGCATGATGCTGCGAATGGTACCTTCATAGACCTCGCCAATCTCAGGAACAGCCACGATGGCCTTGATCTTAGCGATGGCAGCGTCGATGACGTCCTTGTTGGGACCGCTCACCTGGATCTTGCCAACACCGTCTTCCTCGTCGATAGCGATGGTAGCGCCTGTCTCTTCCTGCATGCCCTGTATGATCTTGCCGCCAGGACCAATGACGGCACCGATGAACTCCTTCGGGATGATCATCTGCTCGATACGCGGTACATGCGGCTTCAACTCTGGACGTGGCTTGTCGAGGGTCTTCATCATCTCGGCAAGGATGTGCTCGCGGCCAGCCTTTGCCTGCATGAGTGCCTTCTCGAGAATCTCGTAAGAGAGACCGTCGCACTTGATGTCCATCTGCGTTGCAGTAAGGCCATTGGGCGTTCCGGTCGTCTTGAAGTCCATATCGCCGAGGTGATCCTCGTCACCAAGGATGTCGGAAAGGACGGCGTACTTGTCTTCGCCAGGATTCTTGATAAGGCCCATTGCAATACCACTCACGGGAGCCTTGATGGGCACGCCTGCGTCCATCAATGCCAAGCAACCGGCACAAGTGCTCGCCATCGAGCTTGAGCCGTTACTCTCGAGTATGTCGCTTACCACACGGATTGTGTAGGGGAAGTCGTCAGGCAGCTGACCTTTGAGGCCGCGCCAAGCAAGATGGCCGTGACCAATCTCGCGACGACCTACGCCGCGCTGTGCCTTTGCCTCGCCTGTCGAGAAGGGCGGGAAGTTATAGTGCAGCAGGAACTTCTGATATTCGCGAACGAGAACGTCGTCGATGAGCTTCTCGTCGAGCTTTGTTCCCAGCGTACATGTTGCCAGAGACTGTGTCTCACCACGTGTGAAGATAGCACTTCCGTGAGGTCCGGGCAGCGGGCTTACCTCGCACCAGATGGGGCGAATATCGGTAGTCTTACGGCCGTCGAGGCGAATGCCTTCGTCCAGGATGCAGCGACGCATAGCGTCCTTCTCCACATCGTGATAGTAACGGTCGATAAGCGTGTTCTTCTCTTCAAGTTCTTCGGGAGCCATATCGGCATGAGCCTCGGCGTAAGCGGCCTTGAAGTCCTCGCGGATAGCCTCGAAAGCCTCAGCACGTGCTTGCTTCTCGAGGCCTTGCTTCGTAACGTCGTATGCCTTCTGATAGCATGCTTCCTTGACAGCTTCGCGAAGTTCGTCGTCGTTTACCTCGTGGCAGTACTCGCGCTTCACGTCCTTGCCAAGCTCTTTGCTGAGCTCCTTCTGGAGGCGGCACATGGGCTTGATGGCCTCGTGAGCGGCCTTGAGGGCAGCGAGGAGGTCGGTCTCCTGCACTTCCTTCATCTCGCCTTCCACCATCATGATGTTCTCTTCGGTAGCTCCGACCATGAGGTCCATGTCGGCCTCCTTGAGCTGCTGGAAGGTGGGATTGATGACGAACTCGCCGTTGATACGAGCCACGCGAACCTCCGAGATAGGTCCTTCGAAGGGGATATCACTGCAAGCTAATGCTGCAGAAGCGGCAAAGCCAGCCAGAGCATCAGGCATGTCCACACCGTCGGCAGAGAAAAGGATAACATTCACATACACTTCAGCATGATAGTTGCTGGGGAAAAGTGGGCGCAAAGCGCGGTCCACAAGGCGACAAGTCAGTATCTCGTCGTCATTTGCCTTACCCTCACGCTTCGTGAAACCGCCGGGAAAACGTCCGGCAGCAAAATACTTCTCTCTGTACTCAACCTGTAAGGGCATGAAATCTGTCCCGGGAACGGCGTCTTTGGCAGCGCAAACAGTGGCCAGGAGCATCGTGTTGTTCATGCGAAGCATCACGGAACCATCGGCTTGTTTGGCAAGTTTCCCGGTCTCGATGCTGATGGTTCTTCCATCAGGCAACTCGACTGTCTTTGTAATTACGTTCATCTTGATTTGTTTAACTTATTGTTTCTTTTGCGTCAAATATATGATATAAAATCGTGCAAAGGTAAGAAAAATAGTTCATAGTTCATAGTTTATCGTTCATAATTATCTGTTATTGAGTAAAAATTCGTACCTTTGCTCTCAAATTATCAAACTGTGAAATGGTGAAATTGTCAAAATTTTTACTCTTAGCACTCGTTTTATTCTGTGGATGCAAAGAGGAGAAAAAGTTCTGCATCGAGGGTAACATCAGCGGGGCAGACTCATCGATGCTCTATTTGGAACACCTGACTTTGGGCGAGGGAAACGTTGTCATTGACAGCATTCGCCTCACGGCAGACGGAGCTTTCCGCTTCGAGGAAGAAGGCGTCGCGAGTCCGGAGTTCTACCGCCTCCGTATTGGTTCCCAAGGCATCAACCTTGCCATCGACAGCACGGAGACAGTCAGAGTCACAGCCGACCTGAAGAATATGTCGTTCGGCTACAAGGTGGAGGGCAGCGGAAGCTGTGATACCATCCGCCTGCTCTGCCTCAAAATGGCTGATTTAGAGCGCGAGGTGCGTCGCATTTCTGCTGACCGCAACTTCACAATCCAAGAAAGAGACAGCTTGATAGAAGGGCTCGTCGACCAGTACAAAGCAGAGGTCAAGAAGGACTTCCTGCACGGCAACTACGGCACTGCGTACAGCTACTATGCCTGCTTCCAAACGCTCGGCACAAGCCTCATCTTCGACCCGTTACATGATAAGAGCGACCTCAACTGGATGCGTGCTGTTGCCAATGCTTGGAACGACAGGTATCCATCGAGTCCACGCACCGAGAATCTCTGCAACATCGTTCAGGAGTGCCGCCGCAACCAAGCAAAGCCGCGTCAGATTGTGCTCGACATCGACGGCGAGAAAGTACGCGAGCTAGGTATCATCGACATGACTTTCCCGGACATTCGAGGGCAGGAACAGACGCTCAGTAGCCTGCGAGGCAACGTTGTTTTGCTCGATTTCACCGCTTTTTCTTTGGACGGAAGCACGGAGAGGACACTACTCCTGCGAGAGCTCTACAATAAGTACCACGACCGAGGCTTCGAAATCTATCAGGTCAGCGTTGACCCGAACGAACATCTCTGGAAGCAACGTTGCGAAGCACTGCCCTGGGTCAGCGTTTACTGCGAAGAAGGCTTGGAGAGTGACATGCTGACGCTCTACGACGTGCAAAGTCTGCCCTACTATTTCCTCATCGACCGCAACTGCGACCTACAGGCTCGACAAGAGTACATCACAGACCTCGAAGCGGCCATCGAAGCGTTGCTCTAACACAAGCCCAAAAACATAACGCCAAACTTCACGTGAGAAGATTCAAAACTTCACGTGTGAACTTTGCCAACTTCACGTGTGAACTTTGCCAACTTCACGTGTGAAGTTTGACGACTTCTCTTCTGCCAGCAAAATTACATAGCTTTTGCATCACTTCCATACAAAATTACTCCCAAGTGCTCCCATTTGGGAGTAGTTAGAAGTAACTTAAGCTTAAAACTCGACGAAAGCTTTATGGCGTGATGCGCTCCTTGCGCTTTTCGCCAGTCTTCAGGTCTGTGCCGAAGACATCGACGTACTCGCATTTGGCGTTAACTGGAGGCTTCATTTGGGCAAACATCTTCTGCAAGACAAGCTCGTGCCCGCCGACCTTGACGATGCCGACCCACTTGCCTTTATGCTTACAGATGCGGATGTTGAGGTTCTTGTAAGCGGTCAGGTGCACGACTGCCTCGTCTTCGCTCGCCTTGATGACCTTGACACCAAACGCCATCTTACGGTCGAGGAAGGTCAATCCCTCAATGCGTGTCTCTCCTCCCAATACCCAATACGTCTTGAGCGGTTCCTTCTGATTGAGCTTTCCGTCCTCGAGATTGATGTCGTAGCACACATAGTTGCCGTTCGTGTTGCGCTCGAAGACGAAGATATGGTCTCGAGGAATCGTGATTGCCGCTGCAGAAAGACAAAACAGCAAGCACAGAAGGCTGACGAACTGACGAACATTGTTATACATTATATATAATATATAGGGTTAGAAGGAGAGCGTCAGGTTGAAGCGGACGCCGTTCTTCTTGACACCAGGATGGTCGAGATAGTTGAGGCGGCGCACATAATCGACACCAAAGACTTTGAAAATGTTGCGTACACCGACAGCCACTTCCATGTATGGCTTACTGCTCTCGATAGCATACGAGCCTTCCGGGAACTGATAGAGCATCTCGTCGTCGGGGTTGAGCAGCGGATTGTTCTTTGTTGTCAGCGAACCCCATACGCCTCGGAATGCGAAGTACTCACGAAGCTTGAGCTTCTTGAACAAAGGTATGCGGTTGAATATCTTGCCGTTCATGTTCCAAGCGACCGACCAGAAGACGCGGCGGTCCATGAAGAACTCCATGTTTCGAAGCATGTTGAGCGTGCCTTCCTGTTCGACGTAAGAGATACACGAGGGCGGAGTGATGAGCAATGGGAACGGCACTTTGTTCCATTGCATAGAGCCAGAAGCATAAAGGTCGATACGTCCCCAGCTTCCAAGCCACTGACGCTTGAAGATACCTATTTCCGTCTGGTTCGAAGCGTACTGACCTCCGAGGATGCCTTTGAAGTCGATAGCATGACGGATTGTGAACTCTGGACGGTCCTTGTTGATAGGCCAGCGGTCCTGCTTCGTGTTGATGTATGTCTGACCAGGACAGAACTGAACCGAGGCGTTCCATTCTGTGGTACGCATGCGGAAGTCCTCTGTACCGTCGTTAACATGAATGAGACGCAGGTCGCCGACAGGTCTGTTGCTCTCTGCCACGATGTTAGTGGTGAAGTTCAAGCCATAGTCTGTTTCCCAGACAAAGCCCAGTCGCTGCTTATTGTTCTTGTAGAGCATGTTCACCGTCTCGGTCTTGAAGTTCACAAAGAGGTTGTCTTTGCTGTTCTTCAGGAACTTATCGGAAACAGAAGTGACGTCGAGACAACTCTCGAAGACTATCATGCGTTGTGGGAACTCGAACGAGGAGTTCTTCTTCTTGTTGAAACAGTAGTTGGCTGTTATGCCGTAGTAATTGCCGCCCGACTTGAAGCCGTGCGTATAGTAGCCTTCAGCGAAGATGTGCTTGTGGAGGGCACCAGTTGTCTTACCACTAATACGAGTTCGGAAGCCATCGTAGAAGTTTGTCGAGAAGGTGCTGATGACGGGACCGATGTCGAACTTGCTGGGCTTACCAGCCTTTGATGTCTCAATGTAGTTCTCGAAGAGTGTCTTGACAACAAGCAAGGGAATGCGCATATTCTTCGACTTCGACATCGCTGTCATGAAGTCACCCAGTCCGCCTTCTTTCTGCGAGAGCTCTACGGCACGATACTTGTCCCAGAACTCTTCGTCCTGGTTGCGCGAGTCGGCCATGTGTTTCACCTTCGCCTGTCCTTTAAAGAGGTTCTTATGGAGCGGCTCAAAACTATAGTCAGAAAGGCGTGTGTTGCGCACTACCAAAAGACTCTTGCCGAGCAGTGTCATCTCTGCCCACATGTCGTCGTTGGTAAGAGCCCACTCTTCGTTGGAAAGTTGGCTATAAACCTGGTCGATGTGCAGGGAACTGACAAAGTTAACGTCGCTCTTCTTAGGAATGGAGAGGTGACACTTCTTGACGTGAAGCGTTGAGTCCTTCAGGATGTAGATGTCACCGTTGAATCCGATGTCCTGAGGATTGTTGGGGGTAAACGTGAGGTGATAGCACGAGTCACGGTCAACAAGGACGGTATCGGTGATGTAGTACCTGTAGAACGCTGTTGCGCCAGAAGCGATAGGACTCAGGAAGGGGAACTTCAGGAGCTTGATGTATTGATCGTAGATATCGACGTCCTGAAAGACTTCTTTCAGCGTCGTGTTTATCATCTCACCTGTTGCAAAGAGTTGGTTCAAGCCTGTGCTCTGCTCGCCTGTTATGATGTCTTTTTCCGACTTCGGGTCTTTGCGATAGATGTGCTGCGTAACGGTCTCGTCGAGCGAGATGGGCACAACCATTTTGTTGTTGTACGGGCTGAGCTCTGCCTGCTGCGTCCACTTCACCTTGCCGACATCTGTACTGTCGAGTTCCTTGACCTTGTAGTCGTTGAGGGCCATCGAGAGCTTCTGGTACTTGTTGTACATGAAGTAATCATGGTTCTCGAGCCTTGTGTCCTTCTTCTTCTCGATGACACGTTTCATGAGCTCAACGGCGGGGTTGTCCTTGCGGACATAGCGCTTCCTCTCTGCCTTGATGACAACCTCTTGCATGGTCTTCGTATCGGGCTTAAGTTTGATAGTGAGTCGGCTGGGTGTAGCCTTTGTGATGTTTACCTTCTCCTCCTTATAACCCATGCAGGAGAAGGTAAGCGTTGCGCCGTTGATACGCGCGATGGAAAAGAGTCCATCAATGTCGGCTATAGTAGAAGTCTTACGCTCTTTGTATGACACACCTGCAAGGGAAAGGCTGTCGCCAGTGGAAGCATCAAGGATAACACCGGTAATCTTCTGTCCCAGAACATTCACGGAGAATGTCAGAAACAGGACAAGGGTTGCAAAGAGTTTTCTTGTCATATGTGTTGGGGTATTGAACCCTCTTCTCTAATCTCTATTCTCTATTCCTTTATAATCTTACTGCACGTTTCGAAAGCTGTCATAGTGACGCCCTCGATACCGGGCAGGATGATGCTTTGACCTGTGAGGAGCAGGTTAGAGAGCGGTGTTCCCACCGAATGGAAACTGAGCATCGAACAACGGCAATCTTTTCTCATGCCAAAGGCTCCACCTTCAGGACTTCCCAGATAATCCCTATAAGTGAGCGGCGTGCTGGTATAGCATTGCTCTACCATCTCGTGAAGACCGGGGATGTGTTGTTCCGCCAAAGCGATGCACTGCTCTGTCTTGCGTTGGCAGAAGGTCTTGTAGTCGTCGCCACGATGTCCGACCTTTGTCTCTGTCCAAGCACTGCATTCGTGCCAAGGCATTGGGGTGAGAAGGTCAATCTGTCTCAAGCAGTCCGAGCCGTCCTCTGGCATCCTAGCACTTATCATGACACCCTTGACAGGGTCATTTTCTTCAGTCATAGTCCAGACATTCGGTTTGTCATAGACGAAGACGTTGTGGGCGAAGTATTGCAATGCACCGGGCTTGATGCTGAGCTGTGCGGTGAACATGCCGCAAGTGTTCTCTGCCGATGTCATTCTTCTGCGGAAGGCTTTCCTGACCGAAGGACATACTTCGAGCATTTGGCAAAGCACAGCAGGATGAATGTCGGAGATGAAGTACTCCGCTTCATAGGCTTTTCCGTCGGCACATACAGCTTGTTTGATGCGACCGTCTGCTTCTGTCAGGCTTACCACTTTGCTGTTTGTGCGCACTTCGCCACCGGCTTCTTCGATTGTGCCGATGAGTTTGTTCACCAGCAAATTGCCGTCGCCTTTGAGCCGCCAACTGCTCTCGATGTAGCTGGAGCAGGTGTGAGCAAAGTTGAAGAGCGGAAGCGATTCTTTGCGAAGCTCGGTCTTCATGGCAGCAGCACTGACAACGTTCACCAGCAGCTCGTCCGAGAATGTCTGGCAAAGGTAATCGTAAGCGCAGACATCCATATCGGATACCGTAATGCTTTGCAGTCGCTGGACATAGCTTTGGAGTGCTGCGCGCTGATGTGGGAAGTCCTTTGCCAGCCCTTCGACGAATGCTTCGTAGCCTTGATGGAAGGCGAAGTGCCGACCAGCGATGATGACGTGGTCGAAGTCTTCGTCCATCCTTTCCCACGGCAGGTCAAGCAGTCCGAGCTCAGCGAATGCTTTATGCATCGTCTGACCTGGAGCAAGCCCGCCCACATAGTGCAGTCCTGTATCGTAATGCAGTCCGCCTCTGCGGAAGCTTTGCATGCAGCCACCGGGTTGGTTGGACCTTTCAAGCACGAGCACTTTCATGCCTCGCTTGGCGAGCAGTGCGCCGCACTCCAGTCCGCCCAGTCCGCTGCCGATAATCAGGACGTCGTGCATTTACCTACTTCTGGTGCTGCTCGATGTAGTCGTAGAGCTGAGCGAAGGTCTTGATGTTGGGAAGCTCAGCTTTTGAGATGAGCACGCCGTACTTTGTCTGTACGATACCGATGAGGTCCACGAGGCTCAGGCTGTCGAGCTCGAGGGTCTGGTAGATGGGAGCATCGGGAGTAATTGCAGACTCTTCGATTTCAAACTCTTCTGCCAGTTCGGCATTGATCTCAGCAATGATTTCTTCTCTTGTCATGTTATTCTGATTTGGTTAGTGATTTATGTTGTCTTGTTAAACGTTCTTCACGATAAGTGTGGAGTTTGTACCGCCGAAACCGAAGCTGTTGGAAAGGAACATGTCGAAGCCTGTCTCCTTCGTCTCGGGCAGTACGTTGATGCAGGCGGTCTCTTCGTCGGGATTCTCGAAGTTGATGTTGCCGGCGATGAAGCCGTTCTTCATCATCAGTGTCGAATAGATGATTTCGCTTGCTCCTGCCATCCACATCTCATGTCCTGTTTGGCTCTTGGTCGATGTGACGGGAACGGTGCGCTCGCCGAACAGCTGAGCGATGGCTTGTGCTTCGCGACGGTCGCCGATGACGGTGCTGGTGGCGTGAGCATTGATGTAGCCAATCTGCTTGGGGTCAACGCCGCCATTGCGGAGGCAGAGCTCGAGCGAACGAGCGGGGCCTGCCACGTTGGGCGTAGAGATGTGGTCGCCGTTGCCCGAGAAGCCCCAGCTTACGATTTCTGCAATGATGTTTGCACCACGCTTGACTGCGTGCTCGTAGCTTTCCAGGATGACTGTTGCGCCGCCACCGCTTGGAACCAGTCCGTCGCGGCTGGCATCGAAGGGACGACTGGCTTTCTCTGGCTCGTCCTCACGAATGGAGAAGGCCTGAATGCCATCGAAGGAAGCGATACCGTACATGTTGTTCTCCTCTGCACCGCCGCAGACCACGCAGTCCTGCAGGCCTTGTGAGATGAGCAGTGCGGCGAGGCCGATGCTCTGCGAACCCGATGCACAGGCTGCCGAAGCGGTGAGGTTGATGCCGCGGAGCTTGAAGAGGCAGGCCAGATTCATGGTGATGTTGGAGTTCATGCTCTGGAAGATTGCGCCGCTGCCGCAGGCTACTGTGCTGTTTACCTGGCGGAACTTGTCGAGACTCTGCATTGTGGCTTCTGCCACGGAGTCGTTGCCATAGATGATGCCCACTTCGTGTGTGTTGAGGTAGTCCTCGTCGATGCCGGCATTGTCGAGCGCCTGCTTGGTGGCGATGTAGCCGTACATTGCTTCCTCCGGCATGAAGTTGCGGAGGTTGCGAGGAACGTAAGGTTTTAGGTCAACCTTGGGGACGTTGCCCACGAGTGCCGAACGGAAGCCGGCGTCTTTGCGTTCTTGGCTGAAAATGATGCCACTCTTGCCCTGATAGAGTGCGTCGCGCACTTCCTCGAGGCTTGTTCCGATGCAGGACCATATGCCCATGCCTGTTATTACTACTCTATTTGCCATTTTCTATATCTCTGTTTTCTATTTTCATTTAATATCTTTACTGAAGCAGCGTCGACGCTTGTAGAACATCGGGTCGAGCATCTTCCACTGCGACAGGACTTTTATGTTGTCCTCGAGCATCGGCCCTGTTTCTGCCCACTGGAAGCCCATCTGCTTGAAGATGGGGATGAGGTCGGCGAAAAGCAGGGCGTTGACACCCAGCGCTTGCCATTCGGGATGAACGGCGATGAGGAGCAACTCCACTTCGTCTTCGTGATGCCACTTCAGGGCACGCAGCAGGTGGAACCAGCCAAAGGGAAACATCTTTCCACCCGACTTCTGCAGGGCTCTCGAAAGGTTCGGCATCGTGATGCTGCATGCGATGAGGTTGCCTTCGTTGTCTTCCACCATCGGCAACATGTTGAGGTCGAGCATTGGAATGTACTCGCCGACGAAGGCATCTGCCTCTTCGTCGGTGTGAGGTGTGTAGCCGAAGAGCTGCTTGTAGGCCTGGTTGAGCAGGTGGAATATCTTGCGTCCGTAGCCTTCTTTAAACACCTCGTGCGGTGTCAGCTTCTTCACTTTCAGCCCATACAGGTCGCCCACAAGCTTCTGCACGCGGGCAAAGCGTTCAGGCACCTCCTCCGGCACTTTCACTCTGACCTGCACCCAATCCACTTCCTTGCCGTAGCCGTGCCTTACCATGTGCTCCGGATAGTAGGACGGATTGTAGATGGTAATGGCGGATCCCAGTTTGTCGAAGTCCTCGACGAGCATGCCTTCCTTGTCGAAGTCTGAGATGCCGAGGGGTCCCTGAATGGAGTCCATTCCCTTCTGGCGGCCCCAGTCCTCGACTGCCTTCAGGAGAGCGGCCGAGACATCTGTGTCGTCGACGAACTCTATCCAGCCGAAACGGACGCACGAGCCTTTCCAGGTCTCGTTTGCCTTATGGTTGATGATGCCGACGATGCGGCCGACGGGCTCTCCCGCCTCGCTGTAAGCCACGAATGGAACGACGTCGCTGTGCTGCAGGCCCGGATTGTGTTTCGGGTCGAACCAGGCGCGTACGTTTTTTTCCAAGTCGGGCACATAGCATGAATTGCCTTTGTAGAGCTTCTTTGGGAGCTCCACGAAGTCTGTCATCTGACGCTTCGTCTCGACTTTCTTAACGGTGCACTTCATGCTTTATATTATATTGTACGTGCGCGCATAGTGCGCACTAATCGGCTGCAAAGATACAAATTTTTGGTCGAAAAAGCACTATTTTGGTCATTAAAAATGCGCTTTTGTTCCTTTTTTCGCAATATAATAAGATATTTTGCACAAGGAAAGAAGAGAGAAAGGACAGAAAAACAAAGCAAACGCTGTGCAGAGGAAGACTTTTCCAAGGCAAGCGTTTGCTTTTTTGTGTGCTGTACTGAAAATTGCAGAGAGCCGTGTTGAAATTTCGGCGTGTCGAGTTGGACTTTTCAACGTGTCGAATTGTCAAACTCGGCGAGGGGCATTTTCAAACCCCGCAGGCGGCGTTTTAATTTCCGCGTGCGGCGATGGCAATCCCCGCGTGCGGCGTTGGCAATTTCCGCGTGCGGCGTTTTTTACTCCTCCCTGAGCTGTTCGTCGACGGCCTTAATCTTCTGCGCCAACAGGTTGAGCTCTTCGCGGAGTTTTTCAACTTTCTTGTTCATCGCCTCAACCAGCGAGTTGCCCTTCTTGCTGCCTGCATTGAGGAAGCCGATGTTGTTCTCGTAGGTCTTGATCTCAGCCAGCATACGTTCGTAGGCGCGCTGCATCTTCTGACGCTCATCGCCCAGCGAACTGCCGGCGTTCTCAATCTTCTCCGCCAGGTTCTTGCGGAAGTTGTTGAGGCGACGCTTTGCCTGACTGGCGCCGTAGGCATCGTAGATCTTGTCGCAAAGGGCACGATACTCCTTGTAAAGGGTTTCCTTGTCGCGGAAAGGCACGTGACCCACCTCGCTCCACTTCTGCTGAAGCTCCTTAACTTGAGCGATGACGTTTTCGCCCTCTGTTTCAGAAAGTTGCTTGAGCTGCTCGATGATGCCGAGCTTCTGCTCCTTGTTGGCTTTCTCTTCGTTGCGGACGTCGGCCGTTGCAGCCTGACGTGCTTCGAAGAAGTGGTCGCAAGCGGTCGTGAAGCGCTTCCAAAGGTCTTCGCTGTACTTGCGTGGCACTGTGCCAATCTCTTTCCACTGCTTCTGCAGGTTGATGAGGGCATCGCCCGTTGAGCGCCATTCCTGGCTCTCCATCAGGGATTCAGCTTTCTCCACGAGTGCCTTCTTCTTTGCAAGGTTCGTGTTGAGTTCTTCCTTAAGGTCTTTGAAGAACGCGTTCTTCTTCTCGAAGAAAGCGTCGCAGCCTGCACGGAAACGTTCGAAGATGGCTGTATTCATCTTCTGGGGAGCGAAGCCAATCGTCTTCCACTCTGCCTGCAACTCCTTAATTTTCTGTGTGATGCCATCCCAATCGGCAAAGGTCTTGAGACCTTCTGTATCGAAGCCTTCGAGCTGCTCGCAGAGGGCAGTCTTCTTGGTGAGGTTCTCTTCTTCGCGAGCCTTGATGGCGTCAAAGAATGCCTGATGTTTCTTGTTGATGACGGTAGAAGCCTCTTTGAACTTTGCCCAGACGTCTTCTCGGATTTCCTTAGCGACAGGTCCCGTCTCCTTCCATTCCTGATGGAGCGTTTGCAGCTGGTTGAAAGCCTGCAGCACATCGGGGTTCTCGGCCAATGCCTCAGCCTGCTGGATAAGGCGCATCTTGGTCTCGAGGTTCTTCTTGAAGTCGTAGTCGCGCAACTCGTGGCCGAGCTTCAGCAGGTCGTAGTACTGCTCGACGTAGAGCTGATAGTTCTTCCAAAGCTCCGTAGCGCGCTCTGCCGGCACAGCCTTTATCTCTTTCCACTCGTTCTGAAGTGCCTTGAACTCGTCGAAGTTCTTGTTTGCTTCCTCGGGAGTCGAGGCAAGCTGCTGAATACGCTCCAGGATTTCGAGTTTGCGCTTCAGGTTTGCCTGCTTCTGCTGCTCAATCGTTTCCTGTATGGCAGCACGACGCTCGCGGATGGTCTGCATCGCTTCGCGGAAGACGGGCTCTGCCGCATCAATCTCCGGCATGAACTTCTCTTCTTCACCTCCAGCCTCGACGAAAGCCTTGAAAGCTTCCTGCACTTCGGCATTGTGGAACTTGTAGAAGAGCTGCTTCAACAGATTGAGCTCCGTGCGGTCGCCAGCCTCGCCACTCTCAGCGATTTCCTTTACGCGAGCCACAACATCCTCCTTTGTCTTAAAGGTCTGCTCTGCGACATGCTGCTCGGCTTCAGTCGGCTCGGCTTCAGCTTCCATCGGCTCTGTTTCAGCTTCAGTTACTTCTGCTTCTGCTTTTGGTTCTTCCACTTCAGGCTCTTCGACAGGAGCATCGGGGTTTGCTACTTCAACTTCGGGCTCTGCAACGGGCTCGGTTACCTGTTCGTTAATACTCTCAGAAGACTGCTCAATGGCAGTGGTTTCTAATTCGTCAGTCATAATTGTTAATTATAAATAGGTATAGTGGACGCAAAATAAGCAAAAAAAGCTCTAACCTGCAAGGAAAGAGCTGTTTTTTTTGTAAAAAAGGCAAAAAGGTGAAAAGCAGAAAAGGTGAAAAAGTCTTCGCGCTTCAACTTTTTCACCCATTCACCTTTTCAATTATTCATTTCATCTTTGACTAAATCCACGTTTTGCGCTTGAAATACCACATAAAGAGGACTGTGACTCCGACTGACAGGAAGAGTGCCAGCGGGAAGCCCCATGAGGCTGTCTCCATGCCGTTCACCAGATTCATGCCAAACAGGCTGGCAATGAGCGTCGGGAACATGAGGATAATGCTGATGCTGGTGAGCATCTTCATGACCGAGTTCATATTGTTGTTGATGAGGTTGGCATAAGTGTCCATCGTGGAGTCGAGAATGTTCGCATAGATGTTCGTGGTCTCGCGGGCCTGGCTCATCTCGATGCCGACGTCCTCAATCATATCCGCGTCCAGCTCATCAATAGGTAGCTTGAACTTCAGTTTCGAAAGCAGGTTCTCGTTGCCACGAATAGAGGTCACGAAGTATGTGAGGCTGTCCTGCAAACGGCTCAGCGCGATGAGGTCATTGTTGCTGATTTTATGGTCGAGGTTCTGTTTGGCCTTGTCGATGCGGGAACTGATTTGCTTCAAGCGCTTCAGGTACCATACGGCGCAACAGAGGAAGAGGCGGAAGATCATGTCGACACTATCGACGAAGCCCAAGCCGCGTTTCTGCTGGTAAGAGACGAAGTCGATCATCATGTTCGTCTCGAAGTTGCAGACGGTAATGAGGACGTCGCCCTTCATAATGATACCAAGCGGGATGGTAGTAAAAGGCGTGCGGCTCTTGTTTTCCTTGACGTAAGGGATACGCAGGATGATAAGCACCCAGCCTTCGTCGATGTCGTAACGGGCTCTCTCGTCCGTATCGGCGATGTCGCTAATGTAATAATCAGGAATTTTGAGGGTATCCTCCAGGAAGTTGACATCTTCCTGTGTGGGGCAGGTGACTTGCACCCAGCAGCCGGGCTGCCATTCTTCAATGGTACGCAGACCATTCGAAGTGTTCCAGTAAGTTCGCATCGGTTCGTCCTCCTTTTTTCTTTTTCCTTTTGGGGTACATGCACTTGAATCTTGGCTCTCTGTGGAGCGTGCATGTCGATGCAAACTCCAGAGCACTAAGAATCGTAATTATCCGCGTGATAGTCGTCCATTGTTGTTATATAAAAGTTTTGTTCTTCTTGTATGTTTGAAAAAAGCTGCACTTCCTCAGCACAGCCTTTCCTTTAGCGTTGGATCTACATCCATCAATCCATTTCGGATTGTTGGGCTACCCGGACTCGAACCAGGAAAGGCAGGACCAGAATCTGCAGTGTTACCATTACACCATAGCCCAATTGCGGTGCAAAGGTACGGCTTTTTTGCAAACCGACCAAATAATTTGCAAAAAAAAACTTAATATTTTTCAATTCTTCACTCTTCACTCTTCACTTTTCACTTGAATTTCGTATCTTTGCACGCAATTAGACATTATATATATTATACGCGAATGAAGAAAAAGAAGAACGAGTTGGTAGAAGCCATAGTAGAAGGATTGCAGGATAAGAAAGGACGAGACATCGTGGTAGCAGACCTTACGGAAATTCCCGATACCATTTGCCAATACTTTGTCATCTGTACGGGCGGCTCACCGTTGCAGGTTGCTGCCCTCGCACATTCCGTGGGCGACACTTGCCGAGAGAAGGCTGCCACAAAGCCCATTGCCGTAAGCGGACTCGGCAATGCCGTCTGGGTAGCAATGGACTTCGCCGATGTCATTGTGCACATCTTCCTGCCCGAACTCCGCTCGTTCTACGACATCGAACACCTCTGGGCAGATGCCGACCTTCAAAGCATTCCTAACCTCGACTGACACCTTTCCTTATGAGCGAGAACAAGAACGACAACAAGAACAAGAAGAATAACAAGAACAAGAAAGGCGGTTCTCAAATTAGCCTCACGTGGATATACCTTATCATCGCCTTCGCACTGGGCTTTATGCTCATGAACGGCGACAGTGCTCTCCTTTCAGGTTCTTCCTCTCGAAACGCTACCTACAGCGAATTCAAGAACTATGTGGAGCAGGGCTATGCTTCGCGAATCGTGGTCAACAAGAAGGAAGGAGCCCTGCAGATGTACGTCGACGCGAGCCACATCCGCGACGTCTTCAAGGAGCAAAAGGTTGAGAAAGGCACACGGCCTTACGTCGTGGTGCAGATACCATCCGCAGACAAGCTCGAGGACTTCATCAGCGAACAGCAAGCGCTCGAAAACTTCAAGGGCGAGATTGAATACCGTCAGGGCGAAGACGACTTCATGCACTTCTTCTGGAGCTTCGGTCCGCTCCTCCTCATTCTCTTCTTCTGGATCTTCCTGATGAGAAGGATGGGCAGCGGAGGCGACAACGGAGGACCGATGGGCATCTTCAACGTCGGCAAAAGCCGCGCGAAACTTTTCGAGAAGGACGACGACAACAAGGTGACCTTCGCCGACGTTGCTGGTCAGGCCGGCGCAAAGCTCGAGGTGCAGGAAATCGTCGAGTTCCTCAAGAATCCCACGCGCTACACCGAACTGGGCGGCAAGATTCCAAAAGGCGCACTGCTCGTAGGTCCTCCGGGAACAGGTAAGACCTTACTGGCGAAGGCCGTTGCAGGCGAAGCCGATGTGCCTTTCTTCAGCATGTCGGGCAGCGATTTTGTCGAGATGTTTGTAGGCGTCGGTGCAAGCCGTGTTCGCGACCTCTTCCGCCAAGCGAAGGAGAAGGCGCCCTGCATCATATTCATCGACGAGATTGATGCTGTGGGCCGTGCTCGTAGCCGCAGCATGCAAGTGGGAGGCAACGACGAACGCGAGAGCACGCTCAACCAGCTCTTGACTGAGATGGACGGCTTCGGAACCAACAGCGGCGTCATCATCATGGCTGCCACAAACCGTGCCGACATCCTCGACAAAGCATTGCTGCGTGCTGGACGCTTCGACCGCCAGATACATGTCGAGCTGCCTGATGTGAACGAGCGCAAGGAAATCTTCCAGGTTCACCTGAAACCCATCAAGACCAACAGTACACTCGACATTGACTTCCTTGCACGACAGACGCCGGGCTTCAGCGGCGCCGACATCGCTAACGTATGTAACGAAGCGGCTCTCATCGCTGCCCGAAACGGGAAAAAAGCTGTCGATAAGGACGACTTCCTTGCTGCCGTGGACCGTATCATTGGCGGACTCGAGAAGAAGACAAAGGTGATGACTGCCGAAGAGAAGCGCACCATCGCTCTTCACGAAGCAGGTCACGCCACGATTAGCTGGCTTCTGCAATATGCCAACCCGCTCGTCAAGGTCACCATCGTGCCGCGAGGCCGTGCCCTCGGTGCTGCCTGGTACTTGCCCGAAGAACGTCAAATTACGACTCGCGAACAGATGCTCGACGAGATGTGTGCCACGCTTGGCGGCCGTGCTGCAGAGGAACTCTTCTGCGGACACATCAGCAGCGGCGCGATGAACGACCTGGAGCGTGTCACGAAACAGGCATACAGCATGATAACCTATATGGGCATGAGCGACAAACTGCCCAACCTCTGCTACTATGACAATCAGGAGTACGGCTTCCAGCGGCCCTATTCCGAGGCCACGGCACAACTCATCGACGAAGAGACAAAGGCCATGATTGCCGAACAATATGCGCGTGCAAAGGACATCCTGCAGAAGAATGCCGAAGGTCATGCAACCCTCGCCCAGCTTCTCGTCGAGCGCGAGGTCATCTTCGCGGAAGACGTGGAACGCATCTTCGGTCCACGTCCTTGGGCAAGCCGCACAGACGAACTGCTGACAGATGCTCCCAAGCCTACTCCCGAGGAAGAAAACAACCCTGAAACCAACTCATAACTATGAACTTGCATAGCCTCATCATCCGCACCCTGACCGGTGCCATCTATGTGCTGCTTCTTGTAGGCTGCACCATCTATAGTCCCGTCAGCGCCTTCTTCTTCTTTGCTGTCGTAGCGGCAGCCACGTTGTGGGAGTTCGGCACGCTGATGAACACGCATCTTGAGGCCAGGATGCCTCGCCCCATCAACGCGATGGCAGGCGTCGTACTCGTGGCAGCCGTTTGGCTCAGTGCCATCGCTAGCCCGCAGACATCGCAGATGTTCGCACTCTACGGTCTGCTCTTGCTCTACATCATCAGCAGCAGTCTCTACAGGCACAGCGAGAAGCCCCTGAAGGATTGGGCACTCTGCCTTGCTTCGCAACTCTACATTGCTGTTCCCTTTGCCCTGCTGCCCCTGCTCAGCATTGTCTACGACGCAAGCTCTAGCACCCTTGCCTACAACTGGATTTATCCACTTGCTCTCTTCATCTTCCTTTGGGTGAACGACACCTTTGCCTACCTGTGCGGCTGCTCCTTGCAGAAGTACATCCCCGTCAAGCTCTTTCCGCGCATCTCACCCAAGAAGTCGTGGATAGGCAGCATCGGCGGCGGACTCTTCACCCTGCTGGCAGCCATCATCATCTGGTGGTGGCAGCCCGAGACGATGCCCTTACTGCGCTGGCTGGGCTTTGCACTCGTAGTCATTGTCTTCGGCACTTGGGGTGACCTTGTAGAGAGTCTCATCAAGCGTCAGCTTGGCATCAAGGACAGCGGCAACGTCCTGCCCGGCCACGGCGGCATGCTCGACCGCTTCGACAGTGCCTTGCTCGTCATCCCCGCATCTGTCATTTACTTTATATTGACATCAATTTGGCCATAATTTTGCACAAAGAGGGGAAAAAATCATCTTTAAACTCTAAACTTTAAACTTTATTTCGTATCTTTGCACCCGCAAAATGCCCAGATGGTGGAATTGGTAGACACGAGGGACTTAAAATCCCTTGGCCAGTGATGGCCGTACGGGTTCGATTCCCGTTCCGGGCACTTTTGATGGGAATCAAAAGAAAGCGAAAGCCGACATAGCGCAATAAGTATCAACAACTTACGCTTGTCGGCTTTTTTGTTGTCTTTTTTGAACTACGCCTTTCGGCGCTTGAGCTTTTCAGCTTTTCAGCTTTTCACTCCCCTTTATCACCCTGTGGGGCTTTTCTCCCGCCTATTTCAATTCGGGCGGATTGGGCAGGATGTAAGGTTCGTTGTACTTCTGGTTGTCCGGTGCATCGGGTTTCCCTACGCCTTGCTCCATGAGCTGTTTCAGTTCGGGGAAGTAGCTACGGTAGATGGCACGAGGCAACACGCCATGACGCTTGCAAAGGCTGGCCGCCATGCCCACCACTTCGCCCATCATGCCCGTGGTTCGCATCACGCGGATACTGCCGTGCACCACATGCGAGACGCTGATGCACCGCCCGGCCATGAAGAGGTTGTCCACATTCCTCGAATACAGGCAGCGGTAAGGGATAGGATAAGGATGGATGTTGGTGTTCTTGTTGATGGTCTTGAACTCTTGTCCGGGGAAGAACTGCGTGTTCTTGGGGTCGGGATAGTGCAGGTCCATCGGCCAGCTCATGGCGGCTGTACCATCCTCGTGGAGCACATAGTGCGTCACGTCGTCCTGCTTCAGGATGTAGTCGCCCATGAGGCGTCGGCTCTCGCGCTTGCCTGCCATATAAGCCACCCAACCCAAGCTTCGTGTACGATAGCCGAGCGAATCGGGCATGTGGTGCTTCAGGTAGCTCCAGTTCGCATAGATGACGAGCATTCCATAGTCGCGCACGCGTTCGAACTGACGCGTCTTATCCGTTGTCATGCCGGTTTCCCACGTCCACTCTCCCATCTTCACGCGTTGGCAGGATGCGTCGGTGAAGTGCATGCCGTAGTCGAACTCAGGAAAAGCGGACGGCTTCCCGTCCTCGACGGAATACCACATCACCGAGGCGCCAAGCGTATATGAATCAGCCACTTCTGGCGCACGCGATTCGTGGAACTCGTCCCTTGCCTCGCGACCCATCCGATAGTCGGCTCCGGCCAGGTAGCCCACCGTGCCGTCGCCCGTACAGTCGCAGAAAAGCGGTGCCTCGAGGCGTATTTCTTCGCCCGTCTCGATATGTTGCGCCGTCACGGAACTAATCTGTCCGTTGGCCTTATCGGCCCGATTGATGTGGTAGTTCAGGAAGAGCGTAATGCGCGGTTCGCTTTTCACGAAATCCAGTTTGCGCTCGTCCTCGTAGTATTCTGCCGGCTGAGCATTGCCGCCCTTGCGGGGATTGAACTCCTTCTGCAGGTCGCCCAGCTTCTTGTAGGGTCCCACACCGATTCGGCCGCTGGTGTGGACGCGTATCTCGGAACTGTTGTTGCCGCCCAAAACGGGCCTGTCGTTCACCAGAGCGACATTAAGTCCCAGGCGTGCTGCCGAGGCTGCCGCACTGATTCCGGCTGTACCTGCACCACACACCACGAGGTCGAACGTGCCACGCAGCGGAGCCTCATCCGTCAGGCCCAACATGCTTCGGCGAAAAGTCGTCAGCGCTTTCTCCTCGGCAGGTGGCACATCTGTGGCATCGGTCGTCAGGTAGATGGCATCCACGCGCCCGTCGAACCCCGTCAGGTCGTGCAGAGAGAGACGCACCTCGCCCTTGTTGACCTTCACGCGACCTGCTTCCTGCCACATCCATTCCCTTCCGTTGGCACCCAGCGGCTTGCGCGTTGTCTTCTTGCCATCGACAAGCAGCCAGAACTTGCCCGGCCCCTCGCCGTCCTGCCAGGGCGATGTCCAGTTGAAGGTACGCACGAACACGTAATATGTGCCTTTGACAGGCAGTCGCAACGTGGTCTCAGCATCAGCCACTGGTACTCCCAGGCCATGCGCCAGCAGGTAGGGCGATCCCATCTCGTCCATGAACTGCTGGTCCACCACCCATCCGCCTTTCTCTGTGAAAGCTTCGGCCTCCACCCACAGGCGCTCAGCCCGCTGGGGTAGCGTGCCTGCCATCGCAAGCAACGTAGCAAGGAACACTTTTCGCACCATATCGTTATGCATAAAACATTTTCATAAGTCGTAAAACTCTTTCAAACAGCCTAACGGATCACCCTCTTTTTTGTGTTTCGACAGGTCATCCACTGTAGAGGCATTTCAAACGCCGCCTGCGGCGTTTTAATTTCCGCGTGCGGCGATGACCATCCCCGCGTGCGGCGTTGGCAATCCCCGCGTGCGGCGTTTAAAACCACCCTATGCGAGGTCTGAATTTTTAGTCTCGATCAGTTTTCCTTCGCGCAGTAAGCAGCAACATTGTTAATGCAGAGGGGACCGCGGCCGTCGAAGAAGCTGATGCGGAGGGCTGTTGCTTCGATGGTGGCGAAGCGTAGGATGCGTTTGTAGCCGATGTTGCCGAAGGGCTCGCCCGGGTCGATTTGTGTCCACTTGCCATCCACGAGTGCTTCTGCCTCGAACCGTCCTACTCTTTGACCTAAAGGAATGTATTCCTGCAAGAGGAGACGGTTCACCCGGGTGGGCTTGCTGAAGGTGAAGGTGACGGAGCCAGTGGTCGTGCCGTCGGGCGTTGCCCAATAAGTGTCCCACTTGCCGTCGTTCAACTTCTTGGCACTAAAGCTCTTGCCGCGCTCGCTGCTGGCTGTGACCTTGGCTTTGCGCAGAAGATTCGTCTTGAACTCCGCGTCGATTATCTGACGGAAGCGTACGGCATTGGCGCTGTCGATGGCATTCACCCTACCCTCTCGGTCAACGGGGAAGTTAAGCAAGAAGGTCGCGTTGCGCCCGACAGACTTATAAAAGATGTCGACCAGTTGCTCGGGCGTCTTCACCTTGCTGTCCTCCTCGGGATGGTAGAACCAACCCGGACGGATGGACACGTCGCACTCTGCCGCCACCCAGATGTCGCCGTCGGGGAAGCCGCTGCCCAGCACTTGGCTGTTCGGCATACCCGGATAGACCTTGTCCTTCTTGAGGAACGACCAGTTGGGGATGCCTGCAATACCGTTCTCGTTGCCAACCCAACGACAACCCGGACCTCCGTCGCTGAAGATGATGGCCTGCGGCTGGTTCTTCTCGATGATGGAGTGAATCTTCGGGAAGTTGTAGTAGTTGCGGCGGTCAATCTTGCGCGTCTCCCGCGCCCCACCGTAGTAGCCGTCGCCGCCATTCGCGCCATCCAGCCAGACCTCGAAGAGCGGCCCGTACTCCGTCGTCAGCTGCTCAAGCTGCCTGTGGTAGTAATCGACGTATGCCTGCCGTCCGTACTCGGCATGGTTCCTGTCCCAGGGCGAGAGGTAGATGCCCATCTTGAGGCCGTACTTGTCGCATGCCCTTCGCAGTTCGGCCAGCACATCGACCTTGCCGTCCTTGTTCTTCGGCCCGTCGTAGGAAGACTTAGTGATGTTGTAGTCAGTCAGGGGCGAAGGCCACATGGCGAAACCGTCGTGATGCTTGGCCACGATGATGACGCCCTTCATGCCAGCCTGCTTGAACGTCCGCACCCATTGTTCCACGTCCATCCTAGAAGGGTTGAACGTCTTGGGGTCGGCATCGCCATAACCCCATTCCTTGTCGGTAAAGGTGTTCAGTCCATAATGGACAAAGGCATAGGTCTCCATCTTCTGCCATTCCACCTGCTTCGGCAAAGGCAGCGGACCGATTGGCTCGGGCGCGTTCTTTTGGGCGAAGACAGAGATTGAGAGAAGAAGAAAATAAAAGAAGAATAAAAGGACTTGTTTCATGACTTTTTAAGGTTTAAATCTTCCGCAAAGATAAGCTTTTTTTTTCCTATTTCCGACCAAAAGAGGAAAAAACTTTAATTAACATTCTTTAATCTTTAATCTTTTTTCGTACTTTTGCGCAGCGAGGAGTATTGTATCATGAAACGTGACACATTATATATTTTACTTGCATGCGTAGCGCGCACACGCGCCAACGCACTCGTTTCAGTGCTTACCCCCCCCCCTCACATATCTGACAATCAGCAACTTAGCACCCCCTTGCCCGTCCTGCCACACAGTGACGGCCAGCTCGTCGTGTACCTACCTCTAAGCCAACTCGAAACAACAAAAACATAAAACAATAATCAAATGAAACAAATCAAATTCCTCATCACCCTCGTCACACTTCTGACGGGAAGCGTGTGTTCTTATGCAGACACCTTTACGGTTTTGTCTGCGGAAGGCAAAGCCATTGAATACACGACAGAGTATTCCAGCACGGTCATCGTAGCCGAAAACTCTGCCACTAACCAAGCCATTGAGGGTGCACTGACAATTCCCGACGCTGTGGAATACAATGGGAACCAGTACACCGTCACAAAGATTGGCAAAGAGGCTTTCAAGGACAACAAAAAACTCACGTCAGTGACGATTGGCGACAATATTACGAACATCAACGAAAGTGCTTTCTACGGCTGCACAAACCTTGCGTCTGCCTCCTTTGGGATGAGCTTGGCACGTGTTGACAAATACGCCTTTCTCAATTGTTCTTCGTTGACAAGCGTGGCATTCCCCGACGGTTTCAAGTCAGTAGGACAATCTGCGTTCGCTAGCTCAGGCTTGAGTGGCGACTTGGTCCTTCCTTCGAGCGTTCTTACCCTTGAGGAACAAGCGTTTGCCTGGACAAACATCACATCGGTCAGGTTGCTGTCGAACGCGACAATCAAGGCTGGCGCATTCAATAATTGCAACAATATCACGGCCTATTATTTCTCGCCCACCTGCCTTCAGCCAACCATGTATTACAACTCTTCTTATGGCTCTACCATGACGATAAACTACAATACTAGGATTTACGTCTCGCAAGCCACCCTCTCAATGCTGGAGAACAACTGGTTCCAATCGGGACACACCCTTCAGAACAACTATAATTCTGTCCCAAGCTATTTCATTGCATATGACAGTACCGAAGGAGGCATCTTAATGAACCAAATAAACATGGCGGATGAAGAAGGCACCAGTGTAGGCTCATTGGCACTGTGCTTCACCGTGACAAGCACAGACGAGGCAAATCCAACAGCCGCTCTTTATTGCCCCCCCTCAACAGGTTATGTGGCAGCCGACATCCTGAAGTCTGGCGCTAACGCTGTCATCAAGAACAATCTTACTGCCAACGGTAAGTTAATTATACCAGAAACCGTAACCGACAGGGCAGGAAACACATACACGGTGACGGTTATCGGTGCCGAAGCATTTGGTGAATACGCTTCAAACTATTATGGCAAGATAGCAGGCCTGACGTTCCCGAATACCATCACCCACATTGGCGTGAAGGCTTTCAGGTACCTGCAGTATCTATCGGGCAACTTGATTATTCCCGCTTCTGTATGTCAGATAGGCCATCCCGATGTGGCACAGGCAGATGTCTTTTATAGTGAATACTATGGAACCCATAAGGTGGATGGCGTTTACATGATGCATACCGCAGCCAATCAGATAGATTGGTATGAGACAAAAGCTAATAATTATTTCGCATACAGTGGAAACAACGAGACGAGCACCTATCTGTATGTTTGTCAGGAGATATACGACAAAGCATACGGCAAAAACGGTGCTACACGCTATCCTTATACCTCCGCATTCTACTCATGGCTTATTTCAAAGTATTGGAATGGAGGCAGCCATATAGCACTCTTCAATCCTGCAACGCTGGGCTTAAAGTGGGACACAGAGCAGACCATCGTGGACATCAGTGGTGAATATGAAGCACCAACGCTGACGAATCCATTCGGATTGCCTTTAACCTACAGCAGCTCCAACCCCAACGTAGCAAACATTGATGCAGAGACTGGAGAGATTACGCTGGGTACCGCCGAAGGCTCTACGACCCTCACCGCCACATTCGCAGGCAACGAGGAATACACTACAGAGGTAAGTGTGCAGACCGTCATCACCCGTCGCGGTGAGCCCATGCTTGCAGAAGACCAGGAGAACCACAACGAGTTCAACACCTGTGAAGCTCTGACAAAGGTTACGCGGTGGACGCCTAATCCGGAACTCTACATGGAAAACAACATGTGGGAGATGCCGCACATGATGGACGGCAAGTTCTATGTTTCGGCCTTCTGGCAGTCGAACAATTATTACGATTGGTGTGAGTGGTTCAACGATGCAAGTAGTAGCTACGGGAATTTCCTGCAGTTTACTTGCTCCCCGGCTTACTTGTCTCCCAACTATGGCTGGTATTATGATGATGGCACCAATGGCTTTAGTCACGACCAGCAGCCTGGTTCTACGCTCGGCGGCTTCATCTGCTTCAAGGTGAAAGGTTCCGGAACAATCATCGTGCGCGGCTTCACCGTATCCGACAATGCAAAGATGGGCATCTGCGTGCAGGGCAACGTAGCCAAGTTGTTCTCGGGAGGCAACGAAGACACTGAAATCACCTACAACTACACCCTTGAAAATGCCGACGACGAGGCCTACGCCTATGTCTATGGCGTCAGCCTGTTGCCAGGAAGTCGCCAAGGTTACATCAAATACATCAAGTTTATCCCCGACGGCACCGTAATGGCAGATGTAAGCGTTGGCGGTGTTGCCATTGAAGAAGAAAGTGATGATGTCTTGGGCGACGGAGGCTCTGTCGGTTTCGAATGGCGTGAAGATGAAGATGGCGGTGGAGAAGACCCAGAGGCTGATGTGAAGAGATTCGTCGGCTTGGATGACATCGAAGGCGACGGAGAAGAAGGTGATGAACCCGCAAGCTCCACACGTTACCCTGTGCTGATTCTCAATAATGCTAACCTCACAAGCGAGAACGGACCTGCCATTGAAGTTAATAGCCACGACCGCTTCCTAATTGAACTTCGCGGACAGAACACAATTAAATCACTCAACGGCAATGCTGCCATCTCTATGGGCACATTGCAGTCTGAGGACTGGGGCGGTGGCACAATTAGCATCGTCGGTCTTGAAGAAGGTGCTTCACTTACCATTCCTGCTGTAGAAAATGTAGAGAACGGCATCTATCTTGCCGAGTCGTCTATCAAAGTGGAGAACTTCTCCGGCGACCTTTCCGGTACCAACTGCGGCATACGCTTTCAAGGCTATGACAGTAGTGATTATGAAAATGACGCAAATTGCAACATGAGATTTGGCAAGGGAATGTCATTGAAGATGCGAGGTGGCGAAGAAGCTCTGACTGGCTTTAACCCCCAATCCATGTATGACCCCGGTTATTATGATGAAGAGGAAGATCAGTGGGTATATTATGCTCTGCTTGGTGCGGATTTGGATGATCCGAGAGTTATATGGAGCGATAAAGGCGGCGTTTATGGTGAAGAAGAAGAAGTCTATGTCGAAGACCCGGAAAATCCAGAAGAAGGAGAATGGTATTATCCCATTACGCCTGCCAAATATCTATACTTCGGAGTACGTCCGACAGAGGAGACAATCACCATTTCCACCGCTGGCATGGCAACATTCAGCAGCAGGTTCTCTCTCGACTTCTCGGAGATTGAGGGCATGAAGGCTTATGTTGTTTCCGAATTTGAACCCGAGACCAAGACACTTGTCATGGAGTCTGTCGATGAGGTTCCTGCCCAAACGGGTCTGCTGCTGAAGGGCACTCCCGGAACTTACACAGTTCCTGTGATTGATGAAGCGGAATACACATGCAACCTACTTGTGCCCATCACGAGGGACATCATCCTGCAACCAACGGAGACCATCGACGATGAGGAATACACGAACTTCGTGCTCACTCGCTACAATGGCAATGTTGGTTTCTATCGTTTCGATACACCTCAAAGTTATTCTGCTGGTAAAGCTTATCTACAAATTGAGACGAGTCTGGTAGAAAAAGCGAATGACGGTTCTTCCGAAGTGACGGCCTTCAACATGATTTTTGATGATGACGCGACAGGAATGGAAAGCTTGATTAATCTAAACAATCATCAGAACAATAAGATTTATAATCTCTCTGGCCAGCGCTTGCAGAAGTTGCAGAAGGGCATCAACATCGTAAACGGGAAAAAAATGTTTGTATATTAAATTCAAAGCTATGAAAAAGATATATCTGTCTCCAAAGGAAGTGATTGTAAATTTGAACACTTCATGTTCGATTGCTGAGACAAGCACCATATCTGTTGACACCGAAACGGTTATCACAGGACCAATCGACGAAGAAGACAAACTTGTCAAGAAAAGTCTCTGGGACGACGAATGGTAAAAGAAGAACAGGGCGCTGAGCTGACTGCGGCGGGCTGCTCTGGATTGCAAAGGAGGCACTTACGATTTCGTAGGTGCCTCTTTGTTTTTCTTTATTTGTACGTTGACGCCATCTGGTGAGTTCTCGAAAGTGATCCAATAGAGGGTGAGGACCTGTGAAAGGCTGCTTTTCTCCAAGGTTCGCAGGCTATAATCAACAGGGTTGCCTTCCGCATCGGTGCAAGTGATTTGGGCTGAGCGGTAGTCCTTCGGGAGATAAAGGCAGATGATGTTTGTGGTGTTCAAAGGTGACTTGCTCACGAAGCTGAAGCCTTCGTCTGTCACTTTCTCATTGTACTGTCGCGAAGCTGCTGCAATGACCTGCGGGCGTTTCTTGTCTATTTTGGTTAAATCGAAGAAGAAACCTTGCTGCCCAGGCAGGACGTTGACCTTGGAATGATAGGTCAGTTCAGGCGAAAAAAGATCGATGAAATGGCCTTTCTTTGTAAAAGGTTGGTCGCTGACTACGCCTTCATCGAGCACAGCGACAAGGGTATATGGCCCGCGCTCCAGGTAGAAGGAGTTCTTCTGTTGCAACTTGCCGTATGCCTTCGCGACTGTCTCCACAAACTTTCTGTCGCCATCTTTCTCAAGAACATATTCCTTCGGATCGTGCCGCAAGACACAGACCTTTCCCTTACCATATTTATATATGCCTTCTTCTGCTTTCTCGGGAATGCCCATCAAGGAAAAGAGATGTTCGGAAGGCGCGGCATAGTGCATCTCACCTTGGTTCCACCACTCCTGCACGCCCTGATAAGGATCGTCATCTCTGCCAGAATATACGATGAAACCGCCGTTTTTTACCCAATTTGCCAGATGAGAATGTGCTTCAGGCGAGAGGGGTTTCATGTTGCTATAAGACATGAGGAGCACCTTCACGTTCTTCCAAGTTTCCGGATAACCCACGTTCTCGAGATGTGTGATGCTGACTGGAACGCCTCGCTTGAGCAAAGGAAGCGCCTCGCCATAGAAGTTGGAGAGTTGCGGGTCGTCGTAACCTTCGACTGGTCGAGGCGAGCGTTGGAACATCAGGGAATTCGACATCAGGACAGAGATGCCCTGTGAACCGCTGACTTTATTCTCGGAAAGCGGCATGAAGTTAAGCGTGTTTATCATCACCTGCATCTGTGTAGAGTAGAAACGAGGGATGTGAGCCCGCTCGTCGCTACTGGCACTCACCTTGTACAGGCCTTCGTAGATGCGGTCTGGCCAAGGCATCACCTCGTAGTCTGCAATCTGTGGATAGAGCAACTGAGCCGTGAAAGTGGCCTGATAGTTGCGTTTGTAGTCCTCCCAGTCCTTTGCCCTGTCCTCGATGGGGTCGGTCAGGAAGAACATTTTGCGACCAGTGGGCCGTGTCATCGACTCCATACAGCCGTACTCGAGGAAAGCGGTCTCGAAGACACGTTCTTTGGCCTTGCCGTTGAAGTAGTTGGGTTCGCGAGAGGTTCCTGTCCAGACTTGTGCGATATAGCCATCGCAGCTCTCCAGCGAGGCGAGCGAAGCTTCTGGCGACACTATCTGCCATTGCGAGTAGTTTAGCAGCGAGTGGGTGGGCACATAGCAGCGGACGTTCATGCCTTTTTCCCTGCCATACTGCTTGGCATACGTGAAAGCTTCATCCAGAGCCCGGTAGTAAAGGTGGTACTTGAGCTTGTTGGAGAGATAGGTATTCTCCGCACTCTCGTGCTGAGGTCGCCAAGGGAAGCCATAGTAGTCTTGCCACTCGCGCTTGAACGCCTCGCTGTAACCGCCCCGAGCCCAGAACTCAGGTTCCTCGAGAAAAATGGCGTCGATACCTGCATCGATGACAGGTTTGATGTGCCGTTCCTTGAAGTAAGCGAGGTAGTTTTTGGTGGGGATGATGTAAGGGATGAGTCGTCCGTGCCAGATGGTATCGCCCTGTCGGGTCTTTTGTCCTTCGTCGAGATGCCACTTGCCGTCCCACTGCCCCGTGAAATAGTCCTGATATTCGCCCCAAGCTATGCCTGTCATAAAGTGCGTCTTGTAACCTCTCTGCCGCCACGACTCTACACGTTGGCGGAAAGTCATCCTGCGGTTATCGCTCGCCCCGTAAACCATCACAAGGTCTGAGCGGATGTCTGTGACGGGTTTCCATGGCCCGGCAGTCTGGAACGTTGTTTTCTCCTGTGCCTGAGCCGTCAGAGAACAACAGAGAAGAAAGGTTGCAAAAGCATGTTTCATAACTGTTTGAGCATTTATTGTCAACACATATCGAGGACAAAGATACAACATTTCATTGAACATCTGGCATTGAACCTTGAAATATTTTTCATGAAGGGCAAAAACTTCACACGAGAAGTTGGCAAAGTTCACACGAGAAGTTGGCAAAGTTCACACGTGAAGTTGACGAAGTTCACACGTGAAGTTTTTCAACTACTCACGTGTCGTTTCTTCACCTCCCACGATAATTTTCAATTCTCAACGTTCAAAGTTCAATATTTTGTTGTGTCTTTGCACGCTTTTTCGTAACTTTGCCCGCAAAACACCATCTCTTATGAAAAAGATTGTTACCTGCCTTTTGGCTACACTTGGCCTGACATCAGCCTGCGCTCAACAAAACTTTGAAGACGTTGATGTGAAGAAATTCTCCGAACTGATTGGGCAACCCAGCACCATTGTCCTCGATGTCCGCACAGCCGAAGAGTTCAAGGAAGAACACATCGAAGGAGCTATCAGCATCGACCAGAGCCAAAGCGACTTCGTGGAAAAAGTAAAGACACTGGTGCCTTCCGATAAGACGGTCTGCGTCTATTGCAGAAGCGGACGACGCTCAGCCAACGCTGCCAAACGGTTGTCCGACATAGGCTACAAATGCATAAACCTCAAGGGCGGCATCATCGCTTGGAAAGAAGCTCAACAACCCACAACAACGGAAACCTACGAAACAGATATCTTCAAGACTAAAAGCGGAAAAACTGTTACTTTCCACGCACTCATGCACTCCTGTATCCGTATCGAATTCGATGGCAAAGAGATTGAAATCGACCCTGTTGCTAAGATGAGAGACCGAGTTGTCGACTATTCTCAAATGCCCAAAGCAGACTACATCTTCGTCACCCACGAACATGGCGACCACTATGACCCGTCAGCCATCCGACTCCTCTCGGCAGAAAAGACCAAACTCGTCATGAACAAACGCTGCGCAGATATGTTCGGCCCTAGTCTGGTGATGGTAAACGGGCAATGCTTTCTGATTGATGACATCAAGGTCGAAGCCGTTCCTGCCTATAACACGACAGAAGGCCGTCAGCAGTTCCATCCGAAAGGACGCGACAATGGCTACATCCTGACGCTCGACGGCCTGCGTATCTACATCGCTGGCGACACGGAAGACATACCCGAAATGGCCGACATCAAGGATATCGACATCGCTTTTCTGCCCTGCAATCAGCCCTACACGATGACACCCGAACAGCTCATCAAGGCCGCCAAGACAATTAAGCCCAAAGTGCTTTTCCCCTATCACTACGGCCAGACAGACGTCAGCACCCTCCCCTCCTCGTTGAAAGACGAAGGCATCGACGTCAGAATCCGCCACTACGAATAGGCGAAGCACCTTGTTTCCCTCCCTCTTCTTGCTTGTTCAGACAGGCTCCCCGACCCCGATTCGCTCTTCCACTCGCCTCCACCTCGCCGTGGAAACAAAGCACAAAACAAAAGCGAAGCACTTACATCTCATAAGTACTTCGCTTCTTTCTGTGGACCAGCTAGGGCTTGAACCTAGGACCTCCAGATTATGAGTCTGTTGCTCTAACCAACTGAGCTACAAGTCCAATGATGCACGCTTTTGCGTTTATCGGCTGCAAAAGTAGACATTTCTGTCGAATTATGCAAATGAAAGCGGGAAAAATTTGGTTTCACAAAGAGTTTTGATTATTTTTGCACTTCGGTATGATATATAAAACTGCTGTTACCATAGGCTTCTTTGATGGTGTGCACCTTGGACATAGGTTCCTTTTGCAACAGTTGGAAGATCTGACTGAAGCGAAGGGATTGACACCTGTGGCCGTTACATTCGACCAACATCCGAGAACGGTGGTGCAGAAAGATTTTGTCCCCTCCCTGCTTACGACGCAAGAGGAGAAACTGGCTCTGCTTTCCGAGCATTTTAATGGAAAAGTCGTCGTTCTGCCCTTCACGGAGGAACTGAGCACGTTGACAGCAAGGGAGTTCATGCAAACAATACTTCGAGACAAGCTGAATGCCAAGCTCTTGCTGATGGGCTATAACCACAAGTTCGGTCACGGAGGCGGAACGCATGAGCAATTTTTCGCATGGGGCAAGGAGACAGACATTGAGGTGATTGTGGCCAAAGCACTTGAGGGCGAAAAGGTGAGCAGTAGCAGAATTAGAAATCTGATTACAACTGGAGATATCAAATGTGCAAACACGATGCTTGGCTATCAATATTTCCTGACAGGAAAAGTGACAGAAGGCAAGCAGATTGGTCGCAAAATAGGATTCCCCACAGCTAATCTCTCACTTCCAAAGGAAAAACTACTGCCTGCCTGTGGCGCTTATACCGTTTGGGTCAGGTTACCCGACGGCACGAAACATGGTGGAATGCTATGTATCGGACATCGGCCTACAATTGAAACGAACGGAGAAATCAGCATCGAAGTACACATCTTCGACTTCAACGGTGACTTGTACGAAACGTCAATTTCTATCGATTTCATCGAGAAAATTCGGAACGAAGAACACTTCGATTCGCTTGAAGAATTGCAGAAACAACTCACGCTCGATGCAGCAACTGCCAAAGAAATAATCATTCATTCCGCATGACCGACGAAGCCTTCATAGCACAGAACAAAGATGCCGACGTGAGGGCTTTGGCGTTGAGCAAGGTTCCAGACGGCATAAACTTACGTTACTGCCTTCAACAGATAGCAGGAAGGCAGGCTGCGGAAAAGAAATTACCGTCGTGGACAAAGATTGAGGGAGTTCTCTATCCCGCAAAACTTTCGATGGAGCAATGCAGTAGCGAGCAAACAGCACGCTACAAGCATCAGCTAGTGAAGCGACTTCTGCCAGAAGGAAGGCAAAAAATGGTGGATTTGACTGGCGGCTTCGGGATTGATTTCTCTTTTTTAGCCAAGTATTTCGAGGAAGCAGATTATGTGGAACAGGACGAAACGCTTTGTGAAATTGCGCGTCACAACTTTCCGCTCCTTGGATTAAAAAAGGCAACGGTTCACAATAAGACTTGTGAAGATTTTCTCGATGGAATGGGCAATTTTTGCTTTATCTACCTCGACCCAAGTAGGCGAGATGCGGTCGGCAGGAAGGTCGTTGCTCTAAGTGACTGCTCCCCAAATGTCGAATCTATGCAAGACAAACTCCTCGAACATGCTCCCACCGTGCTGGTCAAATTGTCGCCGATGCTCGACATACAGGATACAATTCGACGGCTTCATAATGTCAGCGAGGTACATGTGGTAAGTGTTGAAAGCGAATGCAAGGAAGTCCTGATGGTGCTTCGCAGACAAAAGATGAGCAACGAGGCTTGCTATTATTGCACAAATATCACCGAATCAGTCCAAACGTTTTGTGCGCAATCAAGGGATTTCGAGCCAGATATTGCCAATTGTTTAGACCACTATCTCTACGAGCCGAATGCCTCGATTCTGAAGGCTGGCGTGCAGAATGCGCTTTGCCAAAGCTATGGTGTCAAGAAGCTGCATCCCTTCAGCCATTTGTTCATTTCGTCCCATTTCATCGAAGATTTCCCTGGTAGGACCTTCATGATTGAGGACTCTTGCTGCTTCACAAAAAAGGACTTGAAGCGAATGTTGGCAGACATCAACCAATGCAATCTGACCGTCCGCAACTTCCCTGCAACAGTTGCAGAATTACGGAAACGACTGAAGCTTCGCGAAGGTGGCAACATTTACCTTTTTGCGACGACCCTCAGCGACAATTCGCACGTTCTTATTCGCTGTCGACAACTTTGACCTATACATTATTATATATATAATATAGAACTCAATATGTTAGTTAAGACATTCAGCGCCAGCGTTCAAGGGCTTCAGGCATCTGCCGTGACGATTGAAGTGAACACCAGCCGAGGGGCACGCTTTGTTCTTGTGGGCTTGCCGGACAGTGCCGTGAAAGAGAGTTATGAGCGCATTCTTGCAGCAATAGAGAACAGTGGCTACAACTTCCCACATTACGCTATCACTATTAACATGGCTCCTGCCGATGTCAAGAAGGAAGGCTCAGGCTTCGACCTGCCCATGGCTATTGGCATCCTTGCCACGAATGGGCAAGTAAACTCGCAAATGCTGAACCGTTACATGATGGTCGGCGAGCTGAGCTTAGACGGCTCCCTGCAGCCCATTAAGGGTGCATTGCCAATCTCTATCAAGGCCCGCGAACTAGGCTTCGAAGGGCTTTTCGTACCAGAAGACAATGTTCGCGAAGCTGCTGTGGTGAACAACCTCAAGGTCTATGGCGCACGACACATCAACCAAGTTATCGGACACCTGAATGGCTTGGAGCCCATGGAACCTACCATCATTGACACTCGAGCTGAGTTCTTTGCTAAACAGAGCGAGTTTGAGTTCGACTTCGCCGACGTTAAAGGACAGGAACAAGTAAAACGCGCCCTTGAGATAGCTGCAGCAGGTTCACACAACCTGATTATGGTTGGTCCTCCTGGCAGCGGCAAGAGCATGTTGGCAAAGCGTTTGCCAAGCATTCTGCCGCCGCTTACGCTTCGCGAAAGCCTTGAGACGACGCAGATTCACTCAGTGGCAGGCAAGCTGAAGAGCGACTGCTCGCTCATTGCTCAGCGTCCTTTCCGTTCGCCGCACCACACCATCTCACAAGTAGCACTCGTCGGAGGCGGTGCAAATCCGCAGCCAGGGGAGATCAGTTTGGCCCATAATGGAGTGCTCTTTTGCGATGAATTGCCGGAATTTCAGCGTTCCGTGCTCGAAGTCTTGAGGCAACCGCTTGAGGATCGCGTCATAAATATCTCTCGCGCGAAATATACCATAACGTATCCCTGCTCGTTCATGTTCGTTGCTTCCATGAACCCATGTCCATGCGGCTACTACAACCATCCGGACAAGCACTGCTGTTGTACGCCCGGACAAATTATGCGATACCTGAACAAGATCAGCGGTCCCCTACTCGACCGCATAGACATCCATTGCGAGATACAGCCAGTGCCGTTTGCTCAACTCAGCCAGATGCAGCCTGGCGAGCCGAGTTCCGTCATCCGCGAAAGGGTGATTAAGGCTCGAAAGATACAGGAGGAGCGGTTCAAGCCATACAAGGGCATCCACTGCAACGCCCAGATGACGGAGAAGATGCTCCATAAGTTTGCAGAGCCCGACAATTCCTCGCTCGACATGCTCCGAATGGCGATGGAGCGCCTGAAACTCAGTGCCAGAGCCTACTCTCGAATTCTGAAGGTCGCTCGCACCATTGCCGATCTAGCTGGCAACGAACAAGTTCAGACTCAGCACATAGCCGAAGCCATCGGTTATCGCAGCCTCGACCGCAGCGATTGGGCAGAGAGAGGCGTATAGTTAACGATAGTCTTCGTCTTTTGAAGAAAATATTTCCCAAAATGTTTTCTTCGAATTGATATTATCGCTATCTTTGTCTTCACAGAACAACTATATTAACACCTTTTCTACCATGGCAGAACAGAACTTACCAACCATTGAAGAAGTTTTCGAATGGATGCGGAAACTCTATGACGAAAGCTACTCGGGCCTAACGAGCACCGAAAAGGAAGAACAGCACATGTACGGCACGATGGTGACAACACCAACAGACAAGAAGTTCATCGTACGTATGTTGGACGAAACAAGTCAGATACGCGACACGCAGAAGCTGGCATTGCGTGTCAAAGAGCTAATCGACCTGTACGGCATTCCGCACTTTCTGAGCAGTACAGACCGTGCGCTGTTCTGGATGTACCGGAAGTTTGCCTACCTGCCGCTGTTCAACTGGGCTGCCGTGCCCATCATCAAGTGGCGTCTGCGCCGCGACACAAGCCGCGTCATCATCAATGCCGCACGACCCAGCCTGACACAGCACCTTGCCACGCGCTTCAAGGAAGACATCGGGCAGAATGTAAACCTTCTGGGCGAGGTCGTGCTGGGCGACACAGAGGCCGACAAACGCTTCGCCTCTTACCTCGAGGCCCTGAAAGAGCCCGACATCAACTACATCTCCGTCAAGATCTCAGGCATCTATGCCCAGACCCACGCTCTAAACTATAAGGAATGCTATCCGGAGCTCATCCGCCGCATCTCCGCCCTCTATCAGGCTGCCATCGACAATCCCTACACCGACGTACATGGCGTGACGAAGCCCAAGTTCATCAACCTTGACATGGAGGAATACAAGGACGCTCACCTCACGATGCGCGTGTTCAAGGATGTCCTCGCACAGCCTCAGTTCAAGAACTACGAGGCCGGCATCGTGGTCCAGGCTTACCTTCCCGATGCAGAAGGCTTCCAGACGGAATTGCTGGAGTTCGCCCGCAAACGTGTCAGCGAAGGCGGTTCGCCCATCAAGATGCGCATCGTGAAAGGCTGCAACCTCGACATGGAGAACATCGTCAGCGACCTGCGCGGCTGGCCCAATCCCGTGCGCAAGTCGAAGACAGAAGTGGATGCCAACTACCTGCACCTCATCGAGCGCGGCCTGAAGCCAGAGAACGCCAAGGTGCTGCACATCGGCATGGCTTCCCACAACCTCTTCACTATTTCCTACGCCTTCCTACTCACCCAGATGTACCAGACGCCGAAGGACTGCTTCTGCTTCGAGATGCTGGAGGGCATGGCCAATCACGTCTGGCGTGCACAGAAGAAGCTCGGCAACCACGTCATCCTCTACACACCGGTGGTGACAAAGGAGAACTTCCTCTATGCCATCAGCTACCTCGTGCGCCGAATGGACGAGAACACTGCTCCCGACAACTTCCTTACGCACAGCTTCTCGCTGAAGCCCGACACAAAGGAATGGAAGGAGCTGCAACAGCAGTTCATCAATGCCTACAATATGAAGGACCACCTCGACCACACGCCCACCCGCACCCAAGACCGCAACAAGCCTTACGAGGGACAGGAGCCGCAGGACGAGCTGCACAACGAACCCGATACCGACTTCGACCGCGAGTGCAACCAGCGTTGGGTGGAGAAGATATTCGAGAAGTGGCAGACGCAAAAGCCAAAGGCGAACATCATCGGAAGCGAAGAGGTGTCTGCCATCCTTGCTACAGCCGAAGCTGATCCAACTGGCTGGCGCGAGAAGAGCGTTGAAGAGCGCCACAAGCTGATGTACGCTGTGGCTAACGTCCTCGGAGAGATGCGCGGTGACCTGTGCGGCTGCATGTGTGCTGTCACAGGCAAGACGATCGAGGAAGCCGACGTTGAGGTCAGCGAGGCCATCGACTACTGCCGCTTCTACACAACGACAGTGAAGAAGTTTGCAGCCCTCCCCGACA
>Ga0247609_10000484_pt1 | contig 55487 bp, 86 predicted proteins | sample 172DNAGHGlowgp2_FD_193487 | JGI IMG/M metagenome (GOLD analysis project Ga0247609, IMG submission 193487) | Sheep rumen microbial communities from Palmerston North, Manawatu-Wanganui, New Zealand - 1728 DNA GHGlow gp2 | ecosystem: Host-associated > Mammals > Digestive system > Stomach > Rumen ... | reverse complement strand
CACAATGTTACCAAAAAAAAAAACAAAGGAGCAAAATTATGGCAGACATTAAAAAATGGTTTCAACCAGAAATCACAAAAAAAGAAATTTACGAAGGTATTTACCCTGTTGTAATTACCGCCGCAAAAGCTTTTACAAAAGAGGCTAAAAGGGAAGACGACTCTACATTCCAAAGAGAAGTAATCGCATTGACATTCAAGACTCTTACAGATGTGCCGTTTCCCGACAAAACCACAGACAGAATTGTTGTAGAACAAAATTATTATTTTGATGTTCAAATGCACCAAAACGCATTAAACGGAACGGCGAGAGCGTTTGGAGTTGACAATTTGTGCGATACAGACCAACTTGAAGGAAAGACAGGTCTTATTGGCATAATCAATAGAGAATATCAGAATAACGAGGGCGAAATGAAAACAATCGCACAATGCGGTTTTGGCTTATTCTCTTATGCCCCTATGTGTGAAAATGCACAGGTGGAATATATCGCTAATGAGATTGACCACAAACCTTCTGACGAAGAATATAAAGAATGGTTTAAAAAACATTTAGCAAGTTATAAAGCCCCCAAGTAGTAAACAATTAAATTTGAGAGGAGATAAAATGTGCAAAGAACTTGAAGAACGATTGAGCTTAAAAAATATTGATTTAGGATTTAAAAACTTTTGCGAAAGAACCGCAAATGCCAATCAAGCACGATTTTTCAAGTTAGGCTATATCTCACTTCAATTTAATTATTTTCTCTTAACAAGAAATTTTTTGCCCGACTCGGTGGCAAACGAAGTTGTGGCAAGTTGTTTTAAGTTCAAAAAACAAGAACATTTATTGGATTTGTTGAACAGAACAGACGATTTTGTATTTAAAGATTAAGGCGGTTGGTACGGTTTGTTTGCCCATGAACCGTACCGTTTAAACCGCTGGAAAAGGTGAAAATGAAAAATGATTAAGGTATCTGATTTAAGACGAATAAAGAAATTATGTTTTGATAAAATCGCACAGGCAAGTTCGGCACGAAAAGACCTCTCTGTAAGATTTTCGCCAATAGGAGCGGAAATGTATGAGTGTGTGATGTGCAACGGCGAGGATTTTGCAAGAATAGTCGCAGACACAACAACTTTGACAGCTTTGCCCGAAATTCAAATAAGCTGGCATGATTTTCAAAGAGTTTGCGATTTATTTTCCGATATAGTTGATTTAACTGTTAAGGATAACACAATTCTTTTTAAAGAGGGTAAGACCAAGTTTAAGTGTGCGACATATAAATCTGACGCTAACAAAATGGTAAACTTTAAATTTGATTTCGATAACGCAATAAAAATCAATATGAGAGATAATTTGGTTATCTTGTCGGATTTGGGGAATTTTAATAAATTTTGTTTGAGCGGTCAATACTTAATATCAAGCGACTCAAAGATAGTGATAATCAATATTTTAAATGAAAGTTTAGGCAACGAGGATTATGTTTTCACAAATGTATTTCCACAAGGGGCTTGGTATTTCAACCCGAATTATCGTATCATTGTAAGTGAAGACAAGCGATTGGCGACAACTATAAAAAGAGCGGTAAGCGGTTATCCGACACAAGTCTTATTAAACTTGTCAAAACAAGCACTTTCAAATTGGTTTGAAGTTGATGTGAAAGAGTTTTTACAATGCCTTGAAAAATGTGCAAAGATTGACGACAAAGTTATTTTACGGTTTGAGCCAAAAGGCTATTTAACAATTAAGGCAGAAAATAAGGAATTTGCGGATTTTGCAACTTGCATTGAGTGTGAAGTTGACCATGACTCACACAAACAGGAAATAAGATTTATGCAACGATACATTACAGAATTTTGTCGTTGTGAGCATAACGGCAGAGTCCGAATTTTATTTGATGACGACCCTGCCGAATACAAATTAAGGGCAGAAAAAGACAATCTGATAATCTATGCTATGGGTTTAAGATTGCCAAGTGAAATGAGATAGGAGCATAAAAATGATTAAAACGACCGAAGACATTATTGATGATTTAAAAGACAAGGCAAAAGAGGCGATTAATACACTTAATCAAGTCTTGGCAGACCTCACAATAATTGAAGAAAATTACAAAGAGCTGGAAAACGAAAATAGCAACCTTGACTCTGATAATGACCAATTAGAAGACGAAATGCGTGAGTTAGAAAACGAATTAGACGCTTTAAAAGAGAGTGAAGGCGAACCGCTTGATACTTTAAGAGAGATTATAGGCAAGGCTGAAGACTGGGATTGTAAGCTTAAAGGCTGGCGAACTCTTGAAACAAAGCAAGATTTAATAGACGCTATCAAAAAAGAGGTATTATAATGAACCAAACTATAATAAACGGCGATTGTCTGACGGTTTTAAAAGAAATGCCAGACGAGATTTTTGACTTGGTTATAAGCGACCCACCATATAAAACAAGGTGTAGCAAGCTAAAAATGAGTGGAACAGGTAGTACCGCCGACCGCCTAAGAAATCGTTGGATTAAAAAAGAAATGGATGAAGATAATAGAATACTTGTAGAAACAGGGCAATTTATCGGTCAAATACCACCATTTGAGGCTTGGTTGCCCGAAGTTTATAGAGTTCTCAAAAAGAATAGTCATGCTTATTTTATGTTAAAAGCATGCCACCTTAAAGAGCTTCAAACAAAGGCAGAGGCGGTTGGTTTCAAATTTCAAAACCTTTTGGTTTGGGCGAAACAAAACGCTACACCAAATAAATTTTATATGCAAAAGGGCGAATTTATTTTAATGTTAAGAAAAGGCAAAGAGCGTTATATTAACGATATGGGCATGGAAAACATCTTTTTTGTGAGAAATCCTGTCGGTAAAAAGTTTCACCCGACCGAAAAGCCTGTTGAACTTATGCGTAAGATGATAGAACAAAGTACAATCGCTTACAATAAGGTGTTAGACCCTTTTCTTGGGGCTGGGGCGGCTTTAATTGCTTGTGAAGAATGTCATAGAATAGGTGTTGGTATTGAAATTGTTAAACGATTTTGTGATGTTGCACATACTCGTTTAGAAAAGACGACACCCGATTATATTCAAGGGGGATTATTAGAATGGGCAGACAAATAGTAAAACGAAGTGAATTACCACAAGATTTTGATATATATTGCCTTTGCACAAAATGTTTTGAGTGCATAAAATGTAAGGGTAATAATTGGGGTGAGAAATGCCCGAAGTTTGCGGCAAAAGGTCGTTATATGCGTGAATATAATATTAAAATGACTACTAATCACCGCATTATAGTTTATAGGAATGAAAAGTAAATGGTTTTTAAATTAAGAGATTATCAAGAAGACGCAGGGAAAAGGATTACACAAGCCATAATAAACGGAAAACGAAGAATACTCTTTAATATGGCGACAGGGGCAGGCAAAACCGTGTCTATGAGCGACTTTGCCCTGCGTGTAGCAGAGAGAGATTATAAAACCTTAATTATTGTTGACCGAACTGAATTGATGTCGCAAACAGTTCGCTTTGGTTCGTCAGAACACCCTTTTGGGATTTTATCGGCGGACAATTTTAGACCACAACAAATAACGGTCGCTATGTTGCAGACATTGGGTTCAAGGCTTAAAAAGGAATTTTATCAAGAGTGGTTATCGGAATTTGATTTTATATTTTTTGATGAAATCCACCAATATTATAACGGTACAACTTTCGCTACAATATGCGATTTTGCAGGGGAAGACACAACTATAATCGGTGTAACGGCGACCCCGTGGGATAATAAAGGCTATTTGCTTGAAGGATTTGATGAATTTATCAATGGAGCAGACATCATAACCTTGATTGAAAAGGGTTATCTCGTTAAACCCGAACATTATACCGTTGAACTTTTTGATTTTAGCAACGTTAAAGTTACAAGCACAGGCGATTATGACACAGGGGCGATTGACGATATTGTCATAGATACGGACAAAATTGATAAAGTATTAGACGGTTGGTTGCAATACGCAAAAGGCAAAAAGACGATTGTATTTTGCTCAACCGTTGAGTCTGCAAAGAGATACGCTGATTTCTTCCGTCTTAACGGTGTTAAGGCTATGGCAGTTTCGGCACAAAACACCGACCAAGAACGAGCAAACATTCTTGGCAGATTTAAAACAGGCGATATTGAGTGCCTTTTTAATGTTGGTCTTTTGGTTGCAGGGTTTGATGAACCAAGTATTGAATGCGTTGTCTTTTTAAATCCGACAAAGATTTTACGCAGATACATTCAATGTGCTGGTCGTGGCTTACGCTTATGCCCCGAAATCAATAAGGAAAAGTGCATTTTCCTTGATTTTGTTGGCAATTCTTTTAGACACTTGGAAGTTGACGCAATAAGGTCTTATTTGCCAAAACCGCCAAAATTAAATGATAATGACGACTATGACGAAATTGAATGCCCTGTTTGCGGATTTGTTTTTCCTATTACCGAAAAGGAATGCCCTCAATGCGGCTTTATGCTTGATTTTGACGAAGGCTTGGAAGGCGGCGGCGGAAAACCAAAGAAGAAAAAGGACTTTGACCGTCTGATTAAATTAAAGTCCTTACAAAAGGAATTGCATGACACTATATATGAATTTGCAGGTATGCCATGCCTTGTTAAATTAGAGAAGACAGGCAAGACTCTTAAAGATGGAAGTGATGAGCGCAAATGGTGTTATGGCTATCGCCCAGACGGTACACCTATTTTCAAGAATAGTCCAGACTATAAACAAGAATTATATCCGTATCCTGTAATTACTTACGCCAAGAAATCTAATTGCTGGTACACTTTCAAAACTATTTGCACAAATTTTGACCCAAAAATGGGGGCATTACGATATTATGGAAAGAAATTACGCAAGGCAAAAAGATTTCTTGAACAAATCAAGAGTCCTAGCAATAGGGCGTTCGTAAATCTTTACAAGTTATTGGATAATTAACCCTCTTTTTGTAATACGGTGACCATAGAGGATAATATTTATGTTCCACTAATCCTAATAAAAATCTGCGTGAGAACGGTTACCCTCACGCAGTAAGAGGGTTTTATAAAATTGTGCAAACCTATCAAGAATTTATGATATAATGTAATTATAGACAAGAGCAAAAGGAGCAAAAATTATGGCAGACAAAGAGCAACAAACAGAAAAACTTTTACCGCAAATACCTGTTTTAACAGAGTATTTACAAGTTAAACAAGAACTTACTACACGCATTGAAAAATTAAATGCAATCAAAGAATTGACCGAAGAAAACAAAAAGGAAGTCAAAAATGGAATTGCAGAGATTAACAAAGTTAAAGACCGTATTTCAAGATTTAGAATTGATAACCAAAACGCATTCTTGAAATATATTGAACCTTGTATCAACCAATGTAAAGAACTTGAAGATATGTGTAGCAAGGGTTTAAGCGAAATCAAAGCCAAAGTAAAAGAATTGGAAGAAAAGGAAAAGGCTGATAAAAAGGCTACAATCAAACAACTTTGGGAATTAAAAATCGAGGCGACTCAAAATCGCATTTATTTAAAATTCGATATGTTCTTTCAAGATAGCATGGCTAATAAAACTACAAGCATGAATATTATTGAAAAACAAATGACTGAATTTATTGAGTCCAAAGATAATGATATAAATTTCATCAAAACAAATACAGACGACCCAGAGGCTATTTTGTTGATTTACCTTGAAAACGGTTTAAATCTTACACAGGCAATTAAAACTTACCAAGACAGATTTAAGAGCGAGGCTGAAATTAGTGCTATGATAGCCGCAGAGTCCAGCCAAGAACAATCAACATCTTTTGAAAAGAAGTTAGACATTTGCATTAAAATCAAGCAACTACCGAAATCAAAAGTTAAGGCTTTGCAAGGATTTTTAGACGGTCTTGGTGTTGAATTTGATGTTGAAGTAATGGAGTAAAATAATGAAGAAAAGTGATATCGAAAAACTTTATGAACGCCAAACAGGTCAAACTTACAGGCATGAGCCACTTTATGTTGGTGATGTTTATAAAAACAATTTCGGCACAATGGGTATTGTTTTAGCCGAAGAAATTAACGGAAAGATAGAATATATCTATCAAAAGACAAATCTTTGTAAACATATTTTACCTGCCGACAAAGCAGGTATGTTAAATAGTGAATTTGTTGCAAATGTCGTTCAAGACGACTCTTTAATGCAACTATTCATAGAAAATGGCATTATTATTGATGATACAAAAGAAGAAAAGGAAACAAAACCTATGGCAAAAGACGAAAAGAAAACGGTTGCACCGCCACCTGTTGTGAAAGCGGAAGAACCGAAAAATGAACCAAAACAAGAGGCAGAGCCTCAAAAGCCAATTAAAACGGCAAAGAAAAAGGCAGAACCTAAAAAGGTTGAAGAACCGAAAGATGACGAAAAGCCTGTTGACACAAAGCAGATGAACATTTATGAAAAGATTAACGCAATCCGTGTTGCTTGGTCTAAAACAGATGTAGAAAAGGCTGGAAAAGGTCGTGCTGGCGGTGGGGCAAAATATGATTACTACAAACCGCAACAAATTATAGATTTCTGCTTGGCACAAGAAGTTAAACATAGACTCTATTCAAAGTTTAGTGTCGTTGAAGACAGATGTTATTATGAATTAACCGACCTTGATAACCTTGAAATGACCGAAGTTGTATCTTGTCCGTTTGATATACCACGCAAAATGGCGGCAAGTGAGGCACAACAAGTCGGGGCGGCTATGACATACCATAACAGACGCTTGGCTATGATGATGTATAAGATTGAGGACAACTCAAAAGAGAGTGTTGATGTTCTTGAAAACGCTGATTATACAGAGCCTTTGCACATACCAACACCGCCTGTTGTGCCACCAGCACCAATTATGACACCGCCACCTGCTCAAACGGTTGTGCCACCTGCCCCTGTAACAAACATTCAACCAGAGGCGGTTAGCAAGCCCATAGACGAGAGTAAACCTGCTGACGATAAAAAGGTTGACCTGCCGTGGCAAGATAGCAAGAACGACAATGTGGCTGGGGAAACAAAGCAAAATGATAAAGTTACGGAAGAAATGAAACAAGAACCTGTAAAAGAAGAACCTAAAAAAGTTGAACCGCCTAAAAATGTTTTCGGAAAAGAAATACCTGCGGAACAACCCAAAACCGTAACACCGCCACCTGCAACGGTAGCACCGCCAAAAACGGCTGGTAGCGTACCGCCACCGCCACCTGCGGCAAGTGTACCACCTACTGAAACAAAAACGGAAACACCTAAAAAGAAAAGCATAGAAAGTTTATACTAATGATTAAAGTTGAATTTAATACAAAAGATGAATGGTTAGAGGCAAGAAAAGCATGCCTCACAGGTACGACAGTAAGGGAATATATAGGGGTTCAAAGCCCCTTTCCCCAAAAGTCGCCCGAAGAAATGGCGAAAAGCCCTGCGGTTCAATTTGGGGTAAATTGTGAAACATCAATTTTAACAATTTTCAAGAACTTACCCGAAATCGCAAAACAAACTTTGGTCGTACCAACGGTTTTACATACGCTCTGGTATTCTGACGAAGACCCAAGAATTGCAGGTAGTTTTGACGCTCTTGCTTGGGAAAACGGAATGGCTGGGTTCTGCGAGTGCAAATCCACAGGGGCAGGGCTTTACAATTTAAAACAAAGGATTATACCAGATACTACTTGGTTGCAGATAATCCACTATTTCTGCGTTGATGATAGCCTACAATTCTGCTATTTAGTTGTTTGTAGTTATCCTCAATGGGGCAACGGTTCAACCAAAATAGATTGGTTAAAGATTTCAAGACAAGAGGTTGCCGACCGTATTGAAAATCTTAAAGGTTGGCACAAATATTTATTAGCGAGAGGGGTTAAATAATGAGTACAGATAAAGGTATAAAATTAGATAACGGCAAAATTAGACTTGGGTTGGTCTTGGGCGGATTTGCAAAAGCACTCTGGGAAGTTGGTTGCATAGGCACTTTTGGGGCTAACAAGTATTGCGATAACGGTTGGCAATCCGTTGAAAATGGTGTTGGCAGATACACAGACGCTTTGTTAAGACATCTATTTGCATATCTTGAAGGGGAAGAAATTGACCCCGAAAGCGGATATAGACATCTGGCACATGTGGCTTGGAATGTTCTTGCGATTTTAAGTTTGACCCATAAAAAGATATTTTTAGAACGACAGACTGTTGCCCCTGTATTGCAATCTGCCGCAAGGGAAAAGGAAAATGGGAATAATTTATAAGGCTGAAAATCTGGTCACAGGGGAAGTTTATATCGGACAAAGTAAAAAGCCTCTCTGCGAAAAAAAGCGTGACCATGTTTACGAGGCTTTTAAACGATATGCAACAAATAAATTTCATAAAGCATTAAGAGAGTTTGGCTTAAAGAACTTTGATTGGTCGGTTGTTGATGAATGTAACGACTATGCCCGACTCTCAAAAATGGAAAAGAAATACATCAAGAAATACGATAGCATTAACAACGGCTACAATACGCAAATCCGCTATGACGCTAATGCTATCAACAGAATAAACAAAAATAACTATGTAAACAATTTTAAGAAGGAAGGTAAAAATGAAAATTAAATTATTCAAAAAACAGGAAAAGACAAAATGGGTAGGCATACATACATATAATTGGGGTACGACCGATTATATGGTGTTTGCGAGATTAAACAAAACGACAGGGTTATTAGACTTTAAAACAAAAGTAATGGCAAACGGTGTTTACGGAAGACTCGCCAAAGATATACCTTTGAATGCTGGAATGCAACTATCTAAACTATTTCAATAAGGTTGTGCAAACCTATCGTAAAATTATGATATAATGGAATTATAGAAAAGGAAAGACAAAATGGCAAAACGAGATAATCCGAGCATACGATACACCTTTTTATCTTTTAAAGATTTAAAAGAAATAGACAGAGGCAAATACATAGAACCGTCTTGGACTTGCACAAAAGATATGATTTTGCATTCAATATCGGTCGGGGCTATAAACGACATCTACAAGTTTAAACACCCAACCAAGAAAATCGGCTATTGCTTTTGTATCGGCGGATATAACACACAAACTAAAACTTGGCATTCTTTCGTTGTTTACGACACAAAAGGTTGTATCAAAAAGGGAAATCTTTATACGATTATGGATTTCTTTGAAATTGACTCTACCGACAACTATTATGATGTTTCAAATATAGACGGAAAGCCAGAGTTATTTTTAAAGATTTACAAGGCAAATGTTTTGGTTAATACAAAGCAATTTACAAAGGGTTTAACAACACAAGAACTTGCAAATTATACTCTTGATGAGGCACTTAACGGTTCTGAATGGGCTAAAAATGTTCTTAAAAAGCCCGACAACCCTATCAAGATAGTTTGTAAAAGAGAAGGTATGACAAGACCGCAACTTGCAAGGAAAATCGGGGTTAAACTTACTTTATTAGAAAACTATGTAAGCAGAGGCACTTGCTCGGCTTGGCTGGTTGCGACTCTGCGAGAATACTACAATTATATTTAAGGGTAAAATTATGATAGACATTGATTTTGAAACAGACCCGATAACAGAAGAAGAAGTTATCTCAATTCTCGGCACAAATTATAAAAGACAAGGCAGAGAGTTAGTGTGGCGGTGTCCTGCGTGTCCGAACGGCGACAAAACAGGCGATAATCTGAAATTTAATCTTGATAAGCACATTCTCAAATGTTTTGCGTGTGATTTCGGGCAAGAGGTAACGGCTATTATTGCTCGCAGACGATTCGAAAAGGCACAAGGGAACGAAGACGACACCCCAAAATCTTACGAGTTTGAGCGTAAAGCCCCGACTGTATCAGATGTGCCAGAACCGCCAAAGGTCAAAGAAATACCGCAAAATGAATTATCGGTTTATTATTGGTCTTGCCATGTGGCTCTTATGCAACGCAGAGATATTTTAAAAAAGATGTGGGAAAAACACACGATATTACCAAGAACTGCGACCGAGTGTATGATAGGTTATGACCCCAAAAAGGATATGCTCGTATTTCCGTCAACGGCTATCGGGGCAGACCCGACACAAGCAAGAATGATTGAATGCGAGGATAACGGAGCGGAATATCGTGAGTACGAGGGCGAAAAGAAGGTTAGACGCATAAGCGGTTATGAACCAAGAATTTGCAGGGTTTGGAATGACTTTGGCGGATTTACAATGTGTGGCATTCTTTGTGAGGGTTATAAAGACGCTTACAATCTTTATCAATTACTCAAAATGATTGACCCCGAAAGATTATCATATGCGGCTATTTTCACAGTTCAAAACGGCACAAATAGCATAAATACAAATGGTTGCTTGCAAAAGGTTAATTGGAAACGCTTTGACGAAATGGGTATTTTAATGGATAACGACACGGCTGGCGACCACGCAACCGAAGTAGCCCAAGACCTGTTTCCGAAATTTGTTGATTTAAGACCAAAATATTTAAACGGTCTTAATGATGTTCAAAAGGTCTTTAAAGAAAATTACGCAGACCAAGTTGACATAGACAGGGCTATAAATGCCGATTGGATTAAAGATTACGATAAGGAAGAAATACTATGGAAATTTTAACTAAAAAAGACAACAAAGAAATCATCAAAGCCCCTGTTTGTCCTCATTGTGGCGAACCTATGCTATGGTCATTTTGTTTGCCATACTGCGAGTATGTTTGTGTACCCTGCGGTGACGGTGTAGGAATGATGAATGCTGGCGAAAAGAGAGAATACCCAGCAGAAGAAATTAAGGCTTTGCGTGAAAAGTATGCGGCAGATTTGCACAAAAGGTCATACGAAACGGCAAAGGCTGGCGGTGGCAGGTGTAGCACTTGCGGAACTAATTTTAATTGTGAAAAATGCAGAGAGGCAGAGAGTCATGAATATCAGTATTGGGGCAAGGGTAAGCAGACCCGATAAACCGAGTTGTTTTTGCCCTGCTTGCACAGTTACAGAATGCAGAATGAAAAAGGAAGGGAAAAGAAAAATGGAAAAGTTTAAAGAAGGCTTAATGTATGCGGCTTGCATAATCTTACCACCTATTATGTTGGTATTATTTATTTTAGGCATGACGACTATTATGAGTTGGGGATTTCATAATATTGGAACAAAAGAAGACCAAGCCCAAGTAAAACAGGACATACAGACTGTTCAAAAGGCTGGCAAAAAAGTTTGGTCAAAATTTGAAAGTTGGGCTAATGAAGAATAAAAAGTATAGTTATAAGCCGAAAGAATTTTGGGAAACGAGAGCGAGGGATTTGCCTCTGACTCTTGAATATCTTAAAACGAGAGTAAGCAAAGAGTTTGGAAAGCAAAAATGGATTACTTTTTGTGAAACATTGATTGGTGAGGGCTTTTCACTCTCTTTGTATGAGGCAAAGAAAACTTACAGTAAATACATCACGGTTCGTGATGATATGCAACCGTTAAAGCCTTTTAGGGTAAGGTTTAGCAACCATAAACCTGCTTTTAAAAAGGAAAATCAAAAGGACTGCGACTTTTATGTCGGGGTCGGCAACAATGGCACATATACGACAGAAGACGCACTCAAAGCGGTTAGAAAATTCTTTGAGTTCAAAGGGGGTAAAATTGAGTATGTTAATAGGAATGTTTTATAATTTTGTAGCCTTCATTATTGTTGTGGCTCAATCGTTGGCAATTACTTTTGGCATATTAGTTGTAGTCGGTTGTTTTCTAAACAAGTATAGGGCTAACCAGGTTGTGCTGGTTGATTTTGACTCTTTGGTTGATATTGAACCAATCAAGCAACGAGAGAAAATATGGTACGATAATCACCCAGAAGACCGTAAGGACTGCCTCAAATATATGGTTGCTCATATATCAGAGCAAACGGTTATAGCAAGCCAAATCTTAAAATGCCGACTCTGGCAAGGCATGGGTTATAAAATGATTTATGTAAGCAATAGGCACGAAAGATTACGCATACAGACCGCAAGAGTCTTAAATGAATGGGATTTAAAAGGCGAACTCTATTGCTCTGGTACTGAATATTACAAAGAATGCGATATGAAAGATTTGTCTAAAAAATATAAAATTGCTGGTGTAATTACAACAGAAGACGAAGACGGTCGTAAATTCGCAGAAGTTATGTTAGGAAGTAAAAGGTTATAATGACAAAAGAAATCCAAAATATTTATGAGTGTCAATATTACACTAAAAATAAAAACTTAAACAAGACTTGTGAAGGCAAGACCAGATGTGTAATTTATTATGATGAATATTGTTATAAATTTAAAAGACACACACAAACCCTAAAACCATGACCATATCACAAATCATTTAAAATCCCAAGCGAAATTGACAGCTATGGGATTTTTCTTATGGGTTAGGTATAATTTATCCTAAAAATATAAAACCCTTCTTAAATAACCTGCAAATGATCTCTCGTTGAATAAAAGAAAAATGCACCAGAGCAATAGTGCATTTAATAACTTACTACAATTTTTAAGCGTAAAAATGAAAAATGATTTCTTTTCACTCTCTTTAATACTATATCACACTTTCAACCCGATTGCAATAAAAAAGGTTGCTTTTTGTAACAACCTTTTAAACCCCGAAATTAAGAATGAATAGGTGAATAGCAGGTTAGGTTATTAAGATTTCTTGAAATATATCATCTATCGCTGGCATTTGTCTTACTTTTCTTAAAGCCCAGCCAGCGTTTAAATACACCGCACCGCCCATAATATTTGCTTTTGCGGCTGGCACACCTGTTTTAATTAGCATTTCTTTAAAGAGTCGGTTATTTTCCGAAAACGATACATCAATAGTTGACAAATATTCTTTCGGAATATCCTCGCAAACCATAACAAGAACCTCTGTATCGCCGTCATATTTGCCAGCGTCTTTGAGAGCCTTTAAGAATTTACGCTCTCTTTCGGTAGCCTTTTCGTTTAAATGTAGCAAGCCTCTTTCAAGCAAATCGTCTTCATCAAGATTTGAGATAATCAATTTGTGATATGCACAACCAATGTCGTGAATGTGGCTTGCCCTAATATCAACAAAAGTATTGTTTATAAAGGTTATATTATCTGTAAACAGGTAACGAGGGGCTATAACCGTGCCGTTAGCCGTTGCAAATACTTCATTATCTATGAGGCAAAACTTATTAGTATCGCCTATTTGTTGAATACGACTCTTATAAGTCAATGGTTTGTAAATCGTTAAACACATCTTGTAAATTCCAATGCAAAATATCCCTTACTATTCTTACCCCAAACTCTGTCAGCCGTTGTCTTGATAGCCCAAACCGTCAATATCTCGCCTTTATGAGCCTGTCCGACAACGCTACCGCCGACACTTGGGTTTTCCCTTATGTTCAAAGTGTCGCATAAAACAACCACATCATACGGCAATTTATCTTGTTCTGGCACTTCAAAAGTCAAAGGTTTAAAGATTTGCGGCACAATTTTGGCTGGGTTTGATACATAAAGCGGTCGCCAATCGTCACGGATAAAATCAGAGCATAAATGCCCTTGACCGTCTGCAATTTCTATATGTCCGTAAGGGTGAGCGGCTTGCCTATCCCAAACAACCAAAGAGCCAGCAGGTAAATTTCTTGTTTCGCTGCTAAAACCCTTCCATTCCCAATATTTTTTCGTTGCACACTTCAACGGCACAAGCCAATGATAGGCATGTCCTCTGTATTTTGCCGCAACTGCCTCGCCTAAAACCGCCGAAAGTGCGTCACCAACGGCTAATGCACATTTGCCTGTGGATTTTTTATTTCCCATTTTTTGAGCAATTTTGTAAGCGGTTTGTCCTAATGCCTCACCAAATAACATTATTTACCCCCTATATTATCATCAAACCTTTTCTTATGCTTTATAAAATCCTTTTTATCATCTTTGCTCATAGAGTCAACATATTTTGCGGCTATATCAAGTGCTTTATTTGCCTCTTGAATAGCCTTTGTTGTACGCTTAACGGCTTTATTTACCGTGCTTTCTGACTGTTTTTCAATAGCCGTATTTTTTGTTTTTGCAACTTGCTCAAACATATTGCAAAATGCTTGTAATGCCGCACTAATCGTCATTTTCAACCTCGTCTTCTATTTCTTCCTCATAGTCTTCATGATAATATTCACCGTCAAAATTTCGGTTCAAAAACTTTTCAACTTGCCCCAAAAACCATTCTGCAAGCAAATCGAATAAACGTGAACCAAGATAGCCAGATGTAATCCCAACTGATATAAGAAAACCGCTCGTATTCATCTTTTGCATAACAATAAAGCAGACTATAATAGCCACCATAATTGACGTTACAACCATGCTCGCATAAGATTTTAAAGAATAAGTCTTGCTATGCGTATGCAGGTAACGAGCCGTTCCACCAAGCAATCCTAAAAAGCCAAATATAAAGAAGTGTATTAAGTCCTCAATTTTAAAATTCATAATAACCGCCTTCTCTATTATAACATTTTGTATATATATGTCTAATAATCATGCTGTGTATAAACACAAAAGGTATTATAATTAAGAAAAAGACACCAAGATTGATTAAAACAAATGCCGAGTGTGTGACATGATGATAAACTTCTATAAACCAATTTACCATAAGACAAAATGGCAACCATTTGTATATTTCAAATACTTTTTTTCTAATTTTCATAATTTACTTTCACTCTTTAATTCTTTATAAGCCTTGTTGTCACTAAAGAAACGCAATATAGATTTTATAAACTTATTATTCTTTGATACATAGTAAAGTTTGTGTTCTATATTTTTTGTTTGTTTGTTTTCTGCAACATACACATCATAATCAAGTCCACGCTTAGAACGTCCATGAATGCATTTGCCGTAGCTTGTTTGTTTGATATATTCAATAACTGTATTTTTGCCTGTAAAAATAGGTTCAGTTCTCATTCTTAGTCCTCATTTATCGGAAGAAAATCATTCGCCAATTGTGCAAAACATTCTTGTATAAATTGCGGTGTTACAACAACTTGACGTTGGTAGTCTGTCCAGTCCTCTACATCTTTATCAAATGGCGGTTTGTCATAAGCAAGAATATTAACAGCCGTACCGCCTTGAACTCCCATAGAAATGACAGGTAACAAATCGCTTAGAAAATCCTTTTTAGAGCCGTCTGCCATTGTTACAGACCTGCGAATATAACCTAAAGAAGTATTAAAGAATGCCTTATTAAACTCGGTTTTACGCTTTGCGTACTGCTCTTGCTCATATTCTTCATTAGATTTTTTAACAATTTCATTATCAACTATTTTATACCAATCTTTATTGGCTTTAATATCCTCGCCAGTTGCTTTGTCTACTAAAATATAACCCTCTTGTTCACCAATAGTCGTGATGTCTGTTACATTAAGGTCATTGTCAACCTTATAGAAATTCTTGCGGTAATCAGCTTCGATATTCCAGTTTTCAATAACTTCTTCTACAATTCTATATTCGATGTGACTTTCGCCAGTTTCAGGGTCGATAACTTCATACGGTTCTTCATGTGTTTCAACCGTCTTTGAATAAACCTGTATTTGATTTTCTTCACATTCTGGCGGTTCTAAAAGTGTAGCGTTAGCGTGTACCATAGGTACAAAATGCCCAACTTTTGCGGACTTCGCATTGTCTTTATCAGCCTGTTCTACAACCCCAGTAAATTCCTTTGTGTCAGCCTTGTAGTTATAAATCAACGGTATAACAAAAGGTTCTGGCTCTGGTGTAGGCTCGATATCTTCATTAAGTATTAATTCTTCATTTTCCATTTTTATATCCTTTCATTATTTCCATCTGCATAACCAACGTACTTTTACGCCTGCGGTTTTTACCGTTCCACCGTCTTTGTAAATTGAGGATGAACGAGAAGCATTAAAATTAAAGTTGTTATTATACCCATCTATTTTGTTTATCCCAACATTAGCCACTGAAGTACTGCCACTACCATAAAAAGCACCATCAGCACCTGTTATTGCAGTCGGATAACTTACACTTGAAATACTACCAAACTGTGCGCTACCAGTTATATTAGGCAATTCTGGACTAACATACCCGCTTGCAACATCACCATAAATTACACGACCTCTAAAATCTGGTAAGCAAATCTTATCAGCCGTACTTCCAGCCGTGCATAAAGCTGATAAATACGGGTCATTTTCTATCGCCAAATACAAGCCCTTATCAACTTCCGCACCCTCTAAGCGGACTTCATCATCGTTTATTTCGTCTGAAAATCTATAGAACGGTTGAGCAACAGGATGTGCAATATCTCTAGCACGTTTTTCGAGATAGCCATATATCTCCCCTTGCGGAAGAGTAAAGTCCGTATCAGATAGCGTATAATATGGTGCATACCCAAACTGCTCTGCCATATCAGTTACACGTTCCCTGTAATTTACCCCAACTATCTTCGACCCTGTCTTACTTTCTGTATACGGTATCTTCAAGCAAGGCTGATAAACTAAATTGCCATCAACATAGATTTTGAATGCGTTGAGGTCGATAGAACCTAAGAAGCCAGGAACATTGTGTCCGCTATCATGATAACCACCTAATTGCATAACGGAATTTTCTTGTGCATAAACAGAAAGATTAGTGTCATTAAATGTTTCTACTACTTCTCCATTCACATAATAAACATATTGAGTACCTGTAAACACTATTCTTACAGTATAATCAGTTGATGGTTGTGCTTGAATATTTTTTAAGTGCATAACCTTTTCACCATTATTATCAACGGCAACTCTTATAGAAAACCAGTCAGCGGTACCGAACCAAATGCCTAAATCCATATACCAGTTAGTCAAGCTATTTTTCATAGCCATAATAACTCTAGGTGTACCGGTTAAAACCTCCTCTGTTTTGAACTTACATTGAATTTCCCAAGATTTGTTACCCAACGTGAAAGGTTTAGAATAAAGATAATTACTTGTTGTAAATCCACTAGCAATCCCATCCGCACTAATAGCAGGTGTACCAACAACAGTATAATCATCAGGCTTAATCGTATCTATACCCGTTTTGTTACCTGAGAAAACCTCAACTCCGTCTACTGTGATTGAGAATTGTTTGAGGTCGATAGAACCATATCCAATAATTGCATCTGAGCCCCTCCCTATTCTTATTTTATCTGTTGAAGCGACATTTATTCTTAAAAGTTCTTTGTTCTCAGAAGTAGCCACCCAAGTTGTAACATGCCAATTACTATCGCCAGGTACTAAATGTTTAAATGTGTATGTGCCTGTGTTGACATCAAAAGAAAGTTCTTGTTCTACCCAACCACTTTGAGAAAATGCATATTCGTTATAATAGTTTTGTTCAGAACCTGTTGTACCTGTTGTTATCATTATTCTTGATTTTGAATCAGCCATACCCATATAGCCATAGCTATGATAACTTTCTGATAAATTTATAATATCATTTACCCCATAAGGATAAGATGAAACCTCATTCAAATCTGCATAAAATTTATTATGTATAGTCCAACTTTTACCTGACAGTTGCCCAATTATAAAATCTTTTGTAGTTAAATAATTAGAAGTTGTAAACCCACTCGCAATACCATCATCCGTAATGTTAGGACTGCCGACTACGGTAAACTTAGAGAGGTCAAAGGTAGAATGAGCCATTTCTTTAATTTGCGGCAATATTAAAGCGTTTTCTGACACTTCGCCTGAATAAATTGCTTTTGAGTTCTTGATATAATCAGCCGTCTGTGTCGGGTCAAGAACGCTAGCAAGTTCATTCATAGCATTTACAACTGATGATTTGTCAAATGTTGCAAGATTGCTTAAATTACCGACAGTTGCTTGCGTTGCAAACTTACTGTCAGATTGTGAGATTGTATAATAAGGACCTTCCTCTCCGATTAAAACCCATGCACCAACACCGCCAGTAATTACCCATCTGTAGTATGTTGTTTCGTCTTGACGGCTTTCATCCTGTAAAACTTTAATAATACTATTATCGGGCAATCCTGTTGTATCATAAGCTTGTAATTGTGCGTAAGTGCCTACAATATCCGTAACATCAGAAGCCGCTGTTATTGCATCAATTTGAGATTGTAAATTATTATCTGCGTTTTGTCTTGTTGTTGCCTCGGCTGTAATATCGCTATCAACTTCATTTATTGCGGCAACAAGCGTGGATTTATTTGTTGTTGTTAAACTTGATAAATCACCGATTTCGATTGGGGTATTGACTAATAATTTATCGTCAGTTCCCTTTGTAATTAAATTATTGTTATCTGCACTTATCGAACTATTTATCAAATTTTCTAGTGAAATTTTAGAACCGTTGCCAACCGCATTATTATCAATACCTAAAAGGTATTGTTCATTTTGCATTTCATCTAACTCTTTAAAGTCTTTTATTGGTGTTGTTTGAGTAATATTCCCTATCGGTGTGTTCATAGACATGTCAATAACTCCTTTTTCCTTTTATTCTTATCTTACACTTTTTTAAAACAATCTGCAAGTAATTTTACTTGTAAAATCATCGCCGCTTATTTCTTCTATGTGGCTTATGACCATGCTTAAAATTTCAGCTGTTCCAGCCATATATAAATCACCACTATAATAGATTTCGTTGCCTTCTATATTGTAAAACCCCGTACCTCTTAAATAACTATTGCTAGCCTCTATTGGTGTCGTAAACATTATCCTATGGCTTTCTTCTTGGTTTTCAACAAGACTATAAGTATTGACGTTAAACCCTTCCCCACTAATATCAACTGACCTTATAGTGATTGTCATATTTGGTTTAACCTTAAATGGGTTATTCGTGTTTATGCCGATTATTTGAGTTTTATCCTCATTATAAATCAGACTTTCGATACTGCCACTAACGCCATCTTCTATTCTTGTGTAATCAGCCACAAGAACTCTATCAAGCACGTCTAAGTCTAGGACTTCTCTTGCAACTTTAAAAGTAGCGGTTGTATTTTTAACATTGGCAATTTCTAGTTCATAAGCAATTCTTCTTTTAACATTATCAGCATTTTTTATATATTCTAAATCTCTTTTTTCGGGTTTATAGTAGTCATCGTCTTTACCTGCTTCGGGTTGCCAGTTACATTGATTATTATACCAATAACCTGTTATTTCTTGTTCCGACCAAGTTTCTTCATCAATATAAGAGCAACGCAAAGCCATCAGCCTGCCTAATTTTCCTCTTGTTCTTGTTATTGACAAATCCCAACTATTTTCCGCATTAAATAAAGCCTTAATCGGTCTTCCGTCTTCGTTTGTATCAACTTTCAAAACAGCTTTACCCCATTTATTCGGAATAAAATAAAGCTGGTTATTGCTTGCGATTTCGTTAATTATATTCTCATATTTAACTTCGCCAGTAACTAAACCGTCGCAGAGGCAATTGTGGTCTTCGCACCATTGTCTTGCAATTAAAAAAGAGTCAAGGTCAATTTGGTCATCAGTCATAGGGTCTGGGTTGCTATAAGTATCTGTTAATAAGTAATAAATTATATCAACAGGGTTACGACTTTGCTCTAAATTGCCTGTCTTTAAGTTTTTAATATAAGGAAAAACAATAGCACCAAGCTCATCGACTTCACCATCTAATTGAGTTGTAGCATTAAATGTACAAGCTATTTGCGATACCGAAGGAAGTATTTTTGTATTAATAACAGGCAAATTCGGCATTCTCCAAACAACTTCTGCCACATCAATTGTACCAACCCAGTAACTATCTTTATTAAATACTACGGGCAATACTCTGATTTGATACTGCGAAGGTTCGGAAAATTGAATGCCAACACACTCGTAAAATTGTGCGTCTGCATTGTTTATATCATCTGGGGTTCTAAAAGTAAATATATTACCGTCTTTTGTTATTCTGCTACTCAATGACTGCTTGACTCCGTCAATATCTCTTGTGTACATACTTATTTCTGTACCAGACAAATTGTTCCAAACAGTTTCACCTTTTCTTCGCCATTGGATTTCTGCTTGAATAGTTACTCTTATTCTATTTCCGCTATTTTTGTCAATAGAATAAAGTCCTTGTGGAAAAGAAAAATGTATGTCACATTGACTCGCTTCGGTTGGTGATTGTGAGATTATTTCATTTCTGTCACCATTATAACTATTAACACCTTCTTCGACTATCTCGGTAAAAGATTGCTCAATGTCTTCTGTGTCAGTAATTGTTATAGTTTCAGATGTTAATTGACAAATTAATTCGCTTTCTTGGGAATTTCCCCTTGTAGAACCGTTTGGCGAAGTTGTAGTATAACTATATTCGCTTATACCAGTTGCTGAAATGTCGAAATCAAAAGTTTTTGTAGCTTTATATACGCCGCCGCCTTGTACAACTATATCATTTGCTGTTATAGTCGTACTTAATTTAATTGTTATAGGCAAAGTTCCTATTAGAGGGTTTGGATTTACTAAATTACCATTACCATCATCTATTATTTCAACAGAACCTTCGTGTGTAATTTCAGTTGTTTCACTTTCAAAGTGTAATTCTATGTCCATGACTTTATCAGTCCAATAAGAAAGGTTCACATTTTGAAATGTGTACTCTTGTGTAATAGTCAATTTTGCTCCATCACCACTATACAATCTATTGTAATAAACAATCGCAGATTGATAAATTGCCTGTGATTGGTCGAAAGAAAGTTCTTTATTAAAAGTGTCTGTTATAGCATTATCCCAGCCTATAAATGTGTCACCGCCATGTACTTGTCTTAAATCGTAAGCCGCAGACCTATAACTCGATATTGGCACTTCACCTAATTTAAAATCAGAGTATCTTGCATTTTGATAACCTGCAATACTATAAACTCTGTATCTATTGCCAGAATAACCGCTTCTAACCAAAGGTATACAGAATTGAGAATAATTAAATACTTGTAAACTTCGACCAAAGGCAACTGGTACAACCCCTGTCTGCAATTCATTTTTAGCCCCACTTAGTGAGGGATGGTCAGTAGAAGCGTACGTAGGTTTATCAACTCCGTTTGATTGTGGCATAGCGGGTCTGCTCGTCATAGCCGCCAACCCTGCAACAGCGGTTATAGCTAAAGCGGCAACGCCTATTATTAGAGCGGCATGACTTGCAACAAAACTTGTAATCGCACCAATCCCAATTATAATACTTGCTAATGCACTAAAGAATTTTGGTTTTTGCCTAATTTCAATAAAAGCGTTTCTAGGTACTATCCAATAAGGTTTAAATCTTTTATTATTTACATAAAGACGTTTATAATATCCATCTTTACCGATAGGTTCATTTTTAAAAATAAGGAAAGCTGGTAACCAAGCTATATATTTTAAAACGCTATAACTTTGCCCCATTTGTCTGTAACAAATTGTAGCAGGAGCAAACAGTTTTATTTTTAATTTATTAATCCATTCTGTAAATTGCATAATTACCACCTACATCTTTGATGTTTGTAATCCTAACACCATCTTTCGCAAGATGAATAAAATTAAACTTATCTATCATTATACCAGCATGTTGATTAGCAAACAAGGAAAATACTATAATGTCACCTGATTGCGGATTTTCTTGTATTTTTTTATGCGGAATATTAGATGTTAATTTATTCTTGAACTCTGTTTGTATTTCATCAACAGGATATTCTGGTAATTCTATATTGTATTCATCTCTATACACATCTCTAACAAAATCCCAACAAACATACTTATCGTCTATATATTTTTTTGTCTGCATATATCGTATAATCTGTTCTTCTCTCATAAAATCACCTGTGGTTTAAATTGACAAATATTGACGGATTTTTGCCTCTAAACTTTCCAGCATTTATCCCATAACAACTTTTCATAACGAGTTCGCCTGTTATCATCTCAACGGTTTCGCTTTGTTCTGTATTCCATATATATTGCCCCAAATTAAGCCAAGTTGCACCGCCATCATAATCTGCAACTATTAACCAACATTGAATAATGATATCCTCAAAGCTATTATCAGCCGCTCTTAGAATATTAGAACTTATAAGACCTACATTGGTAACCCCAAATCCAGAATTGTCAGTTTCACTTTGAGAAGGCAAATTAAAGCTAAAAGGGCAAGAAATATAGGTTTTTGTGACTCCATTACCCATATCCCTAATGTGTGGAATAGTGTCGTTGCAAATATTATATTCGCCATTCTCAAATGAACTATGTTTTATATCAGCCGCTAAGCATAGCACTTTATTCAAGGTTTTCGTGGCACTTATCATTGGCAAAATTGGCATTAGTACATCACCTCGCCTAATGTTTGTATAACAAATTTATTGTTTTCTGTAACAAGTCTTTCTGGTTTATTCTCTGTAATATAAGATATAGCTGGAATTGGCATGGTATGTGCAAACAGCTTCATTTGTACATAACAACCTCTTTCACTTGTACCTGCTGGCGACAATGTTGGCTGGTCTAAGAATGTACAACGCATATAGCCTTGTAATTTGGCGTCATAAATCCAACAAGGCATAGCACCGTTTAAACAGGCTTTTGCGTACCAATACCAGAATATTGGTTCATCTGTAACAAAAATTCGAGAAGACATTATTCTACCACTTGTAGAAAATTTCGAATGTGTAATTGGCACACCTGCGTCTGGGTCAACTCTTACGACTCCATCTTGCCGTGTAACTTCGTACCCATCGTGTAGCAATCGCCAAGGCATAACATATAAACCGTCTGTTTCTGATTTAACAAAAAGGTTTTCCCTTATATCAAAAAGTGTTTTTTTATCTTCTAGCGTCATCCTATTTGCCTACCATTCTTTTGTAAACGACTTTGTGCATTCGTCATCCCTTTATTTGTTCTACTGCTCGACAACATTGTATTTAATTCAGCAATCTTTATTTCCATACTGTTATCTGGTCGTTTTTTAACTTCAACTGCCGCATTTGTATAATTATTAACAATAACTTGTGGTTGAACCGCACCGATACCTACATCACCATTAGACATGCGTCTTGCAGGGGCAATAACTTCTGTGCCAGCCTCGCCAGCCAGACCGATATTGCCGCCCTGCATGGGAAACATAGTTGGTGAGGACACAATGCCACCCTTCGCATGTGGTACAACAGAAGTACCTTTTTGTAAACCGCTTACCCCAGAAAGTTTATTACCAATCCCAGCCATAGCACCGCCAAGCATTTGACCACCACCAGCCATCATGGCACCTGCACCTATAGCCGCACCAGTCAAAGCTGTACCAGCCGCTACCGCCGCACCAGTTGCTAAAGCCGCAACAGGGGCAAGAAAACCGCCTATTAACGGTATTTGTGCCACACTTTGAGCCGCAGTTGCAACAGCTAAAGCCGCCATTGAAGTTGCCGCAGTTCCAGCACTTGCGGCTAAACTCGCCATAGCACCTGCCATCTTAACTAATGCTGGAGCGGCAGAAGTGAAGGCTGTATTAGCCACCATCATTGTTGCCGACAAAGCACCCATTCCCGTAGCCGCAATTGGAGCAGATACCGCCATATTAGCAACGCTTTGTGCCGCTAATAAAGCTGGATTTTGCACCCCAGAGATTGCATTGATGGTACTTGCAACTGCTGGTACTGTTTGACTTTGTAATGTTTGTGCTAAGTTTTGAGCCTGCTGTGTAGTAGAAGAAAGAGCATTGGTGTTAGAAGACACATTAATTGCACCTAAACCACCATTTAATGCTTTTCCTTGCAACAAGGTTTGTATTCCACTAAAACCATTAACGATTTTTGATAAAAACCCACCTTGTCCTGTAATAAATCCACTTTGAAAACCTGTCGCAATATCTTGCATAAAACTCTTAGTCCAAGCGGCGGCAATTGATTTTAAAGCCGATATTCCAGCGTCTTTAAACCTATCCCAAAGTGTTTCGCCCTCTTTTAAAGGTTCAAAGATACCATCAATCAACTCGTTACTTAATTGTTGTGCGGAGCGAGTCGATATTTTCATTAAATCTTCTCTATTCTCTAATCTTTCATAATAAGCATTTTCTGCTTTTAAAGTTTTCATTATAGCTTTTTGTTGGTCTAGTTGAGATTGGGTATAATTATTGCCAGCTAAGACCATACCCTTGTATTGCTTTTCAGCGTTTTGTAGGGCTTTCTTTTTGTCTTCCCAAGCCTTAATTGCCTGTTCTGCGGCGGTCATATTAAGTTCTTTTTCAGCTTTGTTTAATTCTTGTATTACTTTTGTAACTCTATCTATTTCTGTTTGATTTTTCTTGTATTCTTCCTCTAAATCAGTTGTACTTTTGTGGAGCAAAGTATTAACTCTAATTTGTTCAGTAATAGCCGCTTGCCTTTTTTGTAATGCTTGCCACTCGTCATCAGCCTCTTTTTTCTTATCTTTTGCAGATTTTTCTCTCCCTTTTTTCTTCCCCTGTTCACCCGTAGCAACATTAGCCAAATTATTACTTGAATACATAAGTTGCTGTGCTAATTTTGATTGGTCTTGTCCGATTTTAGCCAAAGCGTCTTTAAAATTTTTTTCTGCCTTCTCTATTCTTTCAGTTTCAACATTTCCTATATCTTTCCAAAGTTCGCCCAAAGCTCCGTTCAGATTTGAATGTGCTTGCTTGCCGATATTCCAGAGATTATCAGCATGTTTTTTTGCATAATTTTCGGCTTGTTCAAATTGAGTTGCCAATTCTTTTTGTCCGATAAGATTAGCCCCTTTGGCAAGTTTATCATAAACCCATTCATAACTTTTCATAATCATACTCGCTGTGCGAGCGAAAATTTGTCCTAATACTATAACGGCATGTGCTATAGCCGCCTCTATAACTTGAACTACCCAAAGTATGCCCTTACCAACTTGTTTAATTCTTGTTCCGAAAATTATCCAATTATTCGTCAACTCTTTTAATTTTTGCTTTTCAGCCTCTTGTGTTGCCTGCAAAACCCCTAAACTTGCAATATTGTCTGCTTGTTCTTGTGTAAGGTTTTTTAAATTTACACCATTATCTTTAATATATTGGATGACTGCTGGGTATTGTGTTGATAAATCGCCTAAAACACGGTTATATGCCTCTTGTTGCGCGGTGGTTTTGTTTTCGATTTCCGCTAATTGAGAATACTCGCTAATCAGTCCTGTTAAGTTGTTTGAATAATCTTGAATTTGTACATACCCTTCGGCAATTTCTTTATTAGCTTTGTTTATTGAATTAGTACAATACAAAGCCGCCGCACCAACCGCAATTAATACCGCACCTATCGGGTGAGCCGCAAGAGCCGACCAAGCCGCTTTTAGAGTATTAGAGGCGGCGGTTGCAAGACCAGACATTGTAATGTTTGTTGATAAAAGCCCATTTATACTAATCAAACCTTTTTGAAACATAGCCAAAGCAGGTGTAATCTTTCCCTCTGCCAAAGCAAGTTCTACACTTGCAACCGTAGCGGCAGACATCTTGATAATATAACTACCAAGAATTACACCCAAGCCTATAAAAGCAACTTGCAAAGCGGTCGCCACTGTTGTTGTATCACCAAAAGACTTAATCAATAAATTAGTTGCTCTCGTAATACCTGTTAGACCTTGCACAAATGGAGTTAAAGCCTCGTTAAGAATTTGACCCATAGTTGCTTGTAATAAAAATGTTTGAGATTTTAAGCGGTTTATGTGAGCATTGTACTGATTAACCGCCACGCCAATCTGCGTGCCTAAACTGTCTTTGACAAGAGCCGCAAAATTAGGTAAAAATTCTCTTGACACAACTTCACCTTTTTTCATCATGTCCATAAGTTCAGCGGTGGTAAGGCTCATAGACTGTGCGGCTAACTCAAACGCTCCGGGCAAAGCATTTCCTAGTTGTCTTTTAAGTTCCTCGGCTTGCACCGTTCCTTTGTTTGCCATTTGTTCTAATGCAACGAACACATTATTCATTTGGTCAGAGGTCAGATGTAAACTTACCATAGCCGTTGATAAATCTTCAAATATTTGACGGCTTTCTTGTAATGTACCACCAGAACGAGTAAAAGAAGTCATGAATTTTGCATAAGGTTCATAAGTGCTTTGAATATTTAAACCCAAAGTTTCGGCGGTTTTTGCGACCCATTCCATTTCTTCACCGCCTTGTTTCCAACCTCTTGCACCTGCGGCAAAGGTGTTTGTGATACCGTCTAACGCTACACCTGCCTTTGAGATTTCTTGAACCATGCTACCAAGAGAAGATATAACACGCTGGATTGCGTTTGCGGCAAGGTTTCCTAAAAATGAAGCGAAAGCCATACCAGCCGTTTGAGTCTGTTTTATTGAACCCGTAAGAGCATTAAATTTTGCATTGGTTGTGTCTAATTGGTCTTTTAAATCTTTATAGTGGTTAACCATTCTTTGCAAAGTATAGTCATTTCTTGTGTATGCGTCATTACCTTGAAGTGTACCAGCAATAACATCTTTAATTTTTTGAGCTTGCTCTTTTAATTCTTGATTTAATTTGTTGTACGGCAAAGCCGCTTGTTGTGCCCTTAAGGCTTGTTTTTCATGTGCCTGTGCAACTCTTAAAGCCGCCATTTCAGCTCTTGCATGAGCAACTGCGGTCTTTTCCATTTCGGTTGACAGTTTTTGATTTGCTATTGCGGTATTAACCACTTGGGTTTTTGCTTTTTCAAGTTCCCTTGCGGTTCTACCTGCCTCTGTTGCAACTTTTTGATGTGCTAAAGCAACGCTCTCTGCGTCTTTTGCGGCTTGTGCATTCGCCTTATTTAATGATGATATGCCAGAGGCAACAGTCTTTGAAACAGAGGATAAATCACGCATATTTGCGGTCAAAATCTTCATAGCGTCTGCCCCATATCCTACATCTATAAGGTTTTCGCTAATCTCTTTGAGTTTAGAGTCTATATTTTTTAATGTACTCTCTGCGTCTTTTCCACCTATGACCTCAACAGGTATCAAAAACGGTTCGTAAGCGTCACTCATTAATTTTTACCCCATGTCAATACTGTCTTTATAAATCTTTTTTAGGTCTTTGCGAGTTTCTTCAATAGCGGCTCTCGCATAGCCGACAGGCTTTTTGGGTGATATAACCACCTCTTTTGCGTAAACATCTTCGCCGTCTTTCCCTTTAAAGTGCATAAATTCAGCGTCTTTTGCCTTTATAACTTGTGTACCAATGCCGTATTCAAGGACTCTTGCGGCTGGGTGGTCTATAACGACCGCTTTTTGGTTTTCGTCATAATGCACAACCTCGTCACTTTGAAAACTGTTATGAAATTCATAAGGATAGCCGCTTTTGCCTTCGCCGAAAGCCTTACGAGTCTCTGCTTTGATATTTCTCGCAAGGGTTGAACCTGCTTGAAATTCAAGGTTTTTCAACCCTTCTATGCGTTGAAATATCCTTAATCTTATGTTTTCATAATTTGTATTATAGTTTGCCAATGTTGTATTCCTGCATTAACTTTAAAACCAAGTATCTTGTGGCACACAAATAGGCTGGTGATAACGAAGTGTCGTCTATTGATATTTTTTTGAACCCTGCTATGTGATTGTAAGCGTCATCAAGCATTTCGTAAAATTCGTCATCAAGATTGGTAAGTAGTTTCCATTTTTTATCAATCGCTATCGGATTTTTCTTGTCGCCTACAAACATAGGCATTGAGAGTTCCGTTTCACTTAACCGTTTTGTTCTGGAGTACCCTTTGATGTAGAGTTCCCAGCCAATTTGGACTTTTTTAAGGCTTTTTCTTTTTCAGCCTCTAACTCTTGTCTTTTTTCGTACCATTTCGTGATAACATCATCAAGCCTCATTACAACACCGAGACTGATTAACTCTTTCATGGTCGTGCAATTTACAATAGAGCCGTTTTCAGTTTCAACTTGAATAGGTTTATCAAACGGTTTCGCCATATTAGCGAAAGTGTAAAGCGTGTTTAAATTTGTATTACCGTCTTCACTTGTGTAAAGGTCGGTGTTACGAGGCAACCTAAAAGTCACCTCTTTCACCGAGTCGTCTTCAAATTTTACATTCGCTTTAAATGTGTGTTCTATGTACGCTTTTAATGCCATAATTTACCTCACCTTCTGTTATTGCATTATTTTACTCACATTATGCTGTAGGTCTTTTTTCTTTGACGAATTGAGGCTCAAAATCACCTGTTGTAACTGCCAAAGACATATCAGCCGTTTTTGCAGAGTTTGTACCACCGCTAAATCCGCCAGAAGTGATTAAAGCAGGTGTGTAAAGAGATAAATCTCTTACATCAGCCCCTACAATACCTTCTGTAAGCACAAGAGCTAAATTTACTTGTTCGCCTACTGTGCTTCTATTGTAAGAACCGTCAACTTGTTGTTCTAACATTGTAATTAAGTTTCCTAATACAATGTCAGTAGCGGTTTGTTCTGCGTCTGTTGATGTTTCAACTACGAGTGTACCTGTTAATTCAACGGACAAACGACCTGCTCTGTAATTTGTAACTGTGTCACAGATTGCAGTAACATCAATTTGCTCACGGTCAAATGTACCGTCAACATTCTGATATCCGCAGAATTTTGTCATTACGAGAGGCTTAACCTTGTCACCTTCGCCTAAAGTGATTGCAGATGTGCAACGGAAAATGTCACCAGCTTGTAAACCTTGCGGCAAACCGCTTGAAGTCGTTGCTACTGCGGTAACAAGATAGCGGTCGCCAAGTGTTAAAGCACCTGTTGTCTTTTCATCAGCAAAGTCAAAGAAATAAACCCCTGTGTCTTCATTGATAACTCTTTTAACTGTCATAATTTTATCCCCCTTATTTGTGTTGTAGGTTATATGAAATCTTTTAATTTCATAATAAACCATACCCTCTTTTTTTGCAACAAATTACAAAGGCTCGTACTTGAACTCAAACTCTGTCAAACCCGTGCCTGTTTCGTTGGTAAAACTTGACGCATTTTTACTTCTCAAAAGGACTCTTGATAAAATGCGATAGTTTTCCAATTCTCTCAAAGATTTAATATGCTTATTTAGGTCTTCTCTTATTTCATCAAGCCACATGTCATTTGTAGCATAAATGTTAAACTGTATTCGTGCAAAACCAACGGCTTGATAGTCTGGGTCATTTTGACACAAAGTTTGAGCGTTGCTATCTTCACCCCCATTCAATACATGGATGACGCAATATGGGGTTTTAGTTTTTTCGGGAGCGACCCCAAAGAAAATGCGACCATCTAGAGCCTCATCTTGCCCTGTTAAATTATTTTTGATAGTTTCCCATAGGTCTATATTAAAAGTCTTCATATCAGCCAACCTCGCTCGTGTATTTTATTCATTCTTTGTTGTTACTAATTTCCCATTATCATGGGTGACTAAACTCAATCCGTTTTCTGTTTCGACACACAAAAAGTTTAACTTTGATTTTTCTTTTTTAACAATAGCAGGTAATTCAATGTTTCTATTAATAAATTCTATTCTATATTCGTTATGGTCAACATTTTTAACTCCTTTAATCATACCTATATTTTGATTTATAGGAATAATTGAAAAGAAAGCAAAGGCTGTGCCATCAACATTTCTTAATATATTTTTATCGTCAAACTTGATATTTTTAGGGGCAAATAAAATCCCCGACATTCTCAAAGTTTCCTTATCATAAATGTCAAGTAATTTTGAATAATATTGCCCCATTGGGTATTGTATCAAGCCTTTAAACTTTTTTACAAAGATGTATTCGGATTTGCGATTTTCGTAATCATCAACCTCTGGCTTTTTCCAACAACTTAATGTCTTATAATTCTTCTTTAATAACATTCGGATATTCCCCTCTGCCGATTGCTACTGTTGCCTCACCAGCCCATCCTTCTGGTAAATTCCCAGCCTTATAATCCGTCATTTTGGCAATTACATTGCGGTATTTTTCTGGTATAACAACCCTTTCAATAATAGCCGCTTCTTTACGTGGTATTTCAAAAGGGCTTGTTTCAAGTTCAAATACACCGTTATTTTTGCTTTTTACAATTGACATACCTTTATAAGAGTCAGAAGTCCAAGCAATGACATCACCTACTGTGGCTTGAAATCCCTTTAAGTTGCCAATTTTATTTTTGCCGCCAGCCCCAAAGTGAGCTAAAACTGCGTTTAAACTGTTTTTGTAGCATGACGGACATTTTTTAAAAGGGTGGCGGAAATATGCGTTATTAACTTCCAAAGCCACATCTTCAATGGCAGATACAAGCATTTCTGGTGAATACTTAATCTTTTTTTTTACCGCGGTCATTTCTTCAACTCTTTTCGGTTCTGCCCCTTTTTCAGCCTCGAATTTAACTTTCGTGTGGTTTTCATTATGTTTTCCCATATTATCCCCCTTTATGTATGTACATGTTGCCAATATTTAATACAGTCTTCAATTTCTTGCGGATATGTGCCAAGACCATAATAAGCCGCAGGTTCAAAATTAGTATAAGTATAATTTCCTAATCTTTCAGTTCTAACCTCTTTGCCTTCTCGTTTAAATAAGTCATATCCGAGCATGTCTAAAACTGAGTTTAAAAACTGTGGCGGAAATATAACTAAGTGAACCATGACACATTCGTTTTTGCCTGTTATTCTGGTATGTAAACCTTTATCGTCATAAATCAGCCCATTGTTAGAATTTTCTAATATCTGTGTTAATAACATTTGCAATTCGGTTTCAATATAAACAAAGTCATTAGCTTGCACAAAGGGTGTTTCTTCGCCAAGATTGCTAATTGTAACCGTTTCATTTTCGCTATTGTGACTCAATAAAGCCTCTTTGAATTTTTGAGATTTGTCACATCTAATAAAATGAGTATGGATAGAGTCGCAAACTTGCATTATAAAAGGATAAAGGCTATATTGTATTAGTTTATCTATCGCCTCGTCTATCCTATGCCAATCACCGTCAAGCAATTCCCAGCTTGTACCATCTGTGGTTAATAAAGCTGTTGTACCGTCTATATCAGAAATTGGTCGTTGCTTAACTTCCTCTGTTTCTTCGTCTATAATAGTTTCATATAAACTATTTACTATTAAATCATAATCATTTGAGCGTTTGACTCTTGCCAAGTAATTCATTTTTTAATCCTTTTTTAAAAAAGCCTTGCCTTATAAATAATAGGCAAGGCTTTCATCATGTTAAAACATACTATGTTAATAAAATGCACTATGCGTTTTGAGCATTGACAATAATTTTTATAAGTTCTGCCTTTGTCATAGCCTCAATTTCTTCGTCAGTAATATCAATCCCTAACTCTTTAATCTTAGCCGTCAATTCAGCCTTATTCATTTTGTCAAGTGATTTTTCGGGCTTGCCGCCTTCGTCTTCTTCTTCGTTTTTAACTATTGAAAATTTATCTCTAATAAGTTTTGCGAAAAGAGGGTCAATATTAACAACTTCGCCCTTTTTGCCAAAGTGTATACCGCCGTCTGCCGCAATATAGTGTTGGTCTGTGTTTAGTTTAATTTTCATTTCTTACCTCACCTTCCCTACTCTATACTACACTTCGCTTTGTGACGGTAAAGTCAAGAATGCACTTGCAAGAGTAGCGTCTGTAAGTGTCATGCTCTTAACTAATACATCAGATAAAGATAATTCAGCAATAAACATTTTTGTACCTGCAATAGTTCTTACAGATAAATACTGTTTATCAGCGTCATAACCTTCATCACTTGAAGTTTCAGCCAATTTGATTACCAAAGCGGCTTTGATAGCGTCTGCCTCTGCTTTTGTACCTGTGTAGTTGCTTGCCCCAGACGCACCATTTGTGAATACTGCGAAAAGGGTTTGGTAGCCTACTGTTGCAACATTTGATATTGCAGAGATAGGTTGTAATTTGTCAATTAGTTTCATTTTCGTTTCCCCTTATATTATTTAAAGTATTACTCTGATTGAAAGAGAGGTGGGCGAACCCACCCCAAATCTCTATCCCAATTATTCTGCAACCCCAGAAAGAAGTTTAACATACTTGAATTGAGTAAGAACTGCGTCATAGCGTTCTGTCAATAGCATATCTCTGTTCTTTAAGTGGTCTTTTACCATAAATCTTGCAACAGGTCTTTTGTAACCAGCGATAGCAGAAGGTGGTAAAATAGCCGCCTTGATGTTAGCCGCAACCATTTCTGGTAAAATAAAAGCGTCATCAAAAACAACAGGAACATTCAAAAGAGGTACAACTGCGTCAACATGGAACGGTTGTGTACCTGCCCCTTGTGCAACAGAGCCTAATTCAAATAAGTATCTGCCGTTTTCGTCTTTTTCTGTTATCAGTGTACCCCAAGTTGCTCTGTCAATGAATAAAACACCTTTATTCTTGTTAGCAATACAAAGGTTCATAATATCAGTCATTGTGATTGTGCCAGATGTAGCAACATGCTTAACTGCAACTTGACCGTATTTGTTACCTTTCGGATAATTGATAATACCTTTGATTTTATCAGCAGAATTACCAATCCAAAGGTCTTTCGCTACTTTTCTGCGTGAACCTTGAACTAATTTGCCGTTGATATAAGGCTCAATTCTAAAAGCCTCGTCTTCAATCTGGTCGTAAGTAATTCTCGCTGGGCTATCATAGTCTTTAAGGTTCAGTGTAGCAGATACAAAGCAACCGTCATCAAGAGTGTAGCCGATTTTTTCCAAAGTTTCCTTTGTAGCCTGTGTGTTTTCGTCTGGTTCAACAACATCAACAACACATCTTTTTGTTCTTGACATAGCAGGTTCAAAAGTGATTGAGTTCATCAAACCTTCGTCATAGTCCACAAAGTCTTGGCGGATTGTTTTATCCACTTCTGGGATTATCAATGCTCCGCCTCTTGCGTCATCAAAGCCAGCAAAGCCAGCGATTGTTGCGTCAAGTTCAATCTTTCCGCCTCTTAAAGCCGTGCGTACTTGAAGGTTTAACTTATCCATATATTCTCTATACTGTTGAAGTGTAACCTTTTCAGCACCGTCTTTAACGCAAGAATTTAATTTTTGTAATTGGATTTTTTCAATCTCTGTTGCGTCATCAGCAGATTGTTTGTTTGATTTTGAAAGTTCAACCATTTCTTTTTTTGCTTGGTCAATCTTTTCAGTAATCATTGTTTCAAGTTCGGTTTTTAAACCGTCTTTTAAGTCAGATTTCAAACCGTCTTTCATAGAGTTGGTTTTTTCTTCTAACTTTGTTTCAACTGCTGATACAATATCTTTCTCTAACTTTGTTAAATCAACATTGTTGCCAGCAGGGTCTTGTTTTCCGTCTTGGTTTGACGGTGTACCTTCAAGTGCAACCTTGAAAAGTCTGTTTTTGTCTTCTGATTTCATTAGTTTATCCCCCTTATTCTGTTTGTAATATTTTCAAGTGCAATACCGATTTCTTTGTCAGAAATTCCCCTGCTTGCCTCTTGTTTAATTTCCTTTTGAGGTTCTTTTTTGCTATTTGCAAATTCAAGCAAGAGAGCATTTTCATTGGCAGGTATGTCGGTGACAGACACTTCGTACCACTCAAATTCAGTAACATGAAATATGTCGTCAATCCACTCACCGTCAAGAGTCCAACCCCCAACTGATAAACCGACATAAATACCTTGTTCATAAACCGCCAAAAATCTTTCGTTTCCGCTTTTTGGAATTTCCATAACGATTAAGATTTTTCCGCCCATTTCTTCACAAGCCACAACCTTACCTATCGGCATGTCGTGTTTTTCGTAAACTGCAATATTTTTACCAGATTTCTTGCAATCAAGCCAAGCGTCAAATACAGCTTTATTTTCCATAATAAAACCAGCACTATTAATGTCTGGTGTGCTTGCTATGCCCATGATATAGACATTCTTTTCGTCATCACGCTCAAAGTCAAATTCTAATTTAACTTCGTTTTCATTGACTCTTTCAAGTTTTAAAAATATGCGCTTTGCGTCAATTTTATCCGCCATAATTTTACCCTCTTTGATTTTAATAATAAACTATACTTTTTATTTTTGCAACAATTTACTTTTATTCTTCGTCTTCCTCGCTTGCCGCTTGACCTTCGCCCTTATTATCACCAGAGAAAGTTGTTGTATTTTCTTTGCCGTCTTTGCCTGTTTGATTAACTTGAACTGTTTGTACAGTCAGTTCGTCATCACGCATGTCACCAAGAGGTTGATAATTATACATAGCCCTACGTTCACGAATTGTAAATATTCCCAAACTCGGCAGGTCTTTCATTTTCTTTAAAAAGCGGCTTTCCAATGCTGGCACATCTTGTTCAAGATAGAAAACGCTATAATCGGTTAAACCCATTGAAAAATACTTGCACACATCAAATAAATGGTTATAAACCGCATTAAACAAAGGGCAAATGGTGTTGTCATACATCATTTCTCGCCCTGTTTGCAAATCCTTTGTTGTAACCTTTTCGCCAAGCACCCAATTTACACCGAGTCGTTTATAAATAGCGTCTTCCGCCGCTTTTAATACGGTTGAAAATTCCATATCTTTGTTATTTTGTGAAAACTGTTTGACATCTTTATCTGCCGCACCGTCAATAATTATAGCACTTCCAGCGTTGCCAGCACCGCCATGCTTAATTCTAATTTCGTTTCGTAATTGCTCACGGTGTTTCGGATTTAAAAGACTCTTGATTAAGAAGACCATAGAAGGTCTTGCCCCATTTTGAAGTAACGATTTATTGTGAAAACAACCATACCAATACATTAAAGTTTCAAGACCAGCGCCCAAAAGCAAAGAGGCTGGCATATATGAGCATTCTGTTGAAGGATTAACAAAAGGAGCAATAATCATTGAACTTTCGCCGTCTTTTGCGTAATATGTGCCGTTGAACTCATATTGACCTGTATATCCGCCAGAATTTGTAACCAAATAAGAGCCGATACGGTTATTTACAACATCCTCAAGCATGCTAACATTACCGTTATCAAGCACTCTCATTGATGTAATTTCATTATTTAATATGGTAAATGCAAAATACGCAACACCATATACGATATAACTTTTAACCGCTTTGTCAAAGAATTTTGAGCGGCTATCGGTAGCGTTTGGTTTGCGTAAAAGTTTTAAAAAGTTTTTTATCTTGCGGTCGCTCGGCATTTCTACAAATTCTCTTTTAGAGTCGTTATATATAACAGGCTCTATCATTTGAAAATTGTTAGAAATCAAATCAACGCTGGTCGCAATACATGCAACCTTTTCGTATGCTCTCGCAAGTTCGGTGTCGGTTAAAGTCTGTTTAGTGCTACAAAATTCAGCATAAGGATTTCCGACAATCTGACCGTCTTTGATATATACTTCGCCACCGCAAGCACTCGCCTCGCTTGCGTCTTCCATTTGCTTTTTAAAGCCCATGTGGCTCATTACTCTACTAACAAAGGACATAGAATTTCCCCCTTTGTTATTGATAATACCCGATTTTAATTTTTATTTCAACAATTTAATTTGCCCTGTTATCTGGGAGCGACCCAGATTGTTGTTGCGTAGGGCTTACGCAGACTTAATCATAGTTTATCTTTGAGTCTATTGAGTGAGCGACACTCGTAACCTATAAGACTCTTACCAACGCATGCTATTGGCTTGTGGAAAGAGGTTAAGATACCCTGTTTATTAGATTAAGCGACTCATGGGGCAGACTCTTTTAGGATAGTCCGACTTTCATTCAAAGATGACTTTCGGTAGCCATAGCCTCGTCTGCCACTATTGATAATTATTATAATAATATTCCTTTGCGGTGTCAAGTAGGTTCTTTGGCGGCATTCCAAACTTGCGATATAACTCTCTTACGACCCGTCTCATAATCGGATAATCCTCGTAAGAATTTTGCTTGCAATATCGCCAATAAATGCAACCGTAACACTCTTTTCTAATATAGCATTCAGCCGCAAGCAGAGTCCACCTATCCCCTGTTTTAATAACACCGTGAGGATTGTTTGACCAATTCCATGTTTTTCCTTTGTTGCTCTTTTTAGGTTGATTTTTACGCTTTTTCTTCATTTTATGTGACCCTAACTGCCAAATTTCCAAACTTGGCTTTAATTAAGAGGCATGCCAAATTGTCGGGGCAATCGTCATGGGCTACACCCTTTTTGTAGTCATAAATCTGCGACAAATAGTTTTCGTCAGTTTCTTCAACAAATTGCACACACGGCAAGACCTCATTACCGCTCTCTCGCCAAAACGGTCGTATCGTACTAACAATCTTTGTATGTTTATTCATGCTTTCGTGGTAACTTTCCACATCAAAGCCTAATTCTCTAAATTTGTCACCCATAAGCCCTTTGTCTGCGTTCTTTTCAAGCCATAACTTTGTGCAACCACAAGACCAGAGGATTTCTGCGACTTCAAGATAATTCTTATCTATCGGTATTTTATCCCAGCGTCTTCCATAAACAACGGTATTGAAATTATCATAATCAAATCCGCCAATAGATAGAGAAGTGCTATCATCACCGCCATAAGCACAATCTATATGCCCGATAACTTCCCAACAATCCTCAAAGAATGATAGAGAGTAGTTTCCGACATTGTTTATACGCTTAAACGGTTTTTCGTCATCAGACACCAAAGACAATAAGTAGTTTGCGGCAAAAAGCACATCATCATTCAATACTTGTTTTTTCCACTCAATGTCTTCCTCTGTCATCAAGCCTGTCTGATAACAATTATAAACTGATTTACCCCTCTGCATATCAAGTTTTCGTATCATTTCCCTAAAATGGGCTTTTCTTTTTTCCGAAAATTTTGGGTCTTCCAGCATTTCTTCATAATGCTTATAATTATCATTCTTTGGTTTAAGACCACGCTCCATAAGTTTAAAAGCGTCTTCCTCATGCCACGGTGTACCGATATTGATAATTCGGGTATCACTAAAACCTTTATTATTTGACAGGACATTCATCAACTCTTGATACTTGGCAATCGTATTTTTACGCTCTGCCTCACTCTCACGGTCGTCTGTGGTAACAATATCGTCTGTAATAATGATTTTAGCGTGTTTACCTGTCAACGGTGAGCCAAGACCCAATGCCCTTAATTGAAATTCACCAGATAAAGAGGTGTTTAGGTTTGTATCTATTGCAAGAGCCGTGTCTGTTGTCTTTTTGAGTCCGCCTTTGAGTCCGACATCTGGGTAAAGAATTGCCGCAAATGTTTGAAACAAAGGTGTATCAAGAATTTTACTTACACCGTTTACAACTTCTTTTACTGCGTCTTCCGATTTACGCAAAAGCACAATGGTTGTAAGCGGTTGTAATAACATCATTTCAGCAATAAATAACCTCAAACAGGTTGTCTTGTACGAGTCACGGTGGGCTTGGTGTATCGAAACCCTTAAATCATAAGGGTTTAAAATCCAGTTGTTAATCCAAGTGCTATGGATTTCTTCAAGCAGGTCATAACCTGTGCCAAGCATACGACCGACAATGTGAGCCTCATTAGTCATGAGATGTATTACTTCTTCTTTTGTCCATGTCGGCTTTTCTTTTTTAGGCTTTGGCGGTTCTGGATTAAATGCGGCATGCAATTCTTCACGACTAATTGGCGGTTTTTCTTCTTTTGGCAATTCCGCATAAGCAGGGAAGTCGCTCGCAGGTAGGTTTTTAGCCCAATCAAGACCACTCTTTGTAAGATAGAACTCACCGTCAGCGTGACCGCTTTCCTTTTCAGACCTAATGTGTATGTAAGGGTATCGGCATTCACGAAACAACGGATTGCAGACCTGAATAGCTTTTAACATAGCCTCATGTGTGACTCTGTAAGCGTCTAAAAAGTTGTAATACATAGCCTCATCACACGCAAGACGACCGCCATTCTGGTTTAAAATCTGGCATAAATGCAGACACATATTATATTGTATCGCCGTTGGTTTCGCTTTCATTTACGATTTCCCCTTCAATAATTGGTAAACTTTGTAAGTGTTGTTGCTCTTGGATTTTGGCTTTTTTGCGAGCCATAATCTCTTTAACCTCATTGTAAGAGGCGGTAAGGTTGACATTGATTTGAGTATTTGTGACCTCTGTTTTATCAGCCCATTTGCCTTTTGAGCGGTTTTTAAGAGCGAACTTAATTGCGTCAACATTCGGCGGTAATTTTGCCCTCAATTCGTGTACGCAACCGTCTTTGTCTAACTTTTCTTGGGTAATTTCCGCACCCTCAATCATTTCCCACAACTTGTCTTCGGCATGTTGCAGCCATTGTTCGTCACTTCTGTTTTCATTACTCATTTTGAAAATCCTCACAAATTCTTAAATACAGATTAGTCAAAATCTTTTCAAAACCGCGTTTGTCGCCTTCAAAACTGTAAGGATAGTCAAGGTCGGGTCTATATAACAATATAAATATACGCACCAGATTTTTAAACATTCTATTGTGTTGTAATACGCTTGGTGAATGCCCCCAATAAGGAATAAAGACACTATGGTCTTGATGTCTGCCTCTGCCTCTGATAATCACACACATAATGTCATCATAGCGACCTTGAAAACCAAGCGGAAAGCGAACTTTTGATGTCACGCAAGTAAAATTGTGGTCAATACAATGTGACACTAACTGTGACAGGGTTTTGAAGGTTTTGCCAGCCATAATGTGCATTAAATCAAGCAGAAATTTGTCATAGTATGCAAATCTTTTAATATCATTCGGTTCTATGTAATAGTGCCTTTTGCCGCCTCTTGAACTATATCGGAAATTAAAGAGTCTGACATTCTCATCAAGACAATTAAACAATCTTGTATCTAATTGATAATCGTTATCATTATCGTCTAAACCCCAATAGCCGTCAGCATAATTGACATATTTACCAAAGAATACTTTATTATTATTCAATAAATCATATACGCATTTTATTTGAGTCATTGTATTTGTCATAATAAACCTCTCTATTCATACTAATATATATTTTTATAAATCGCAAATTTGAGCCGCACCAGCGTTGTAAGCCTCTATACGAGTGCGATAGAAGTCATCATTAAATCCGTGCGGATATTCTTGATAAAGTTGCTCAATGTAGCCATTGATAGACATTTTCGTACCGAACACATCATAAACTTTGTTCGGGTCAAGTTTAAATGCCTTTTCAAAACAGATGAAGTCGTTTATCATCATATTTTGGTCAACATAGGTGTACTCATTGGTATAAGGGTCGTCTTGTTCTTCGCTCTGCAACACAACCTTTTTGCCTTTAATGCTTTTAATCTGGTCTGTAATCGGGTCAGAGAAAAGGTCTTGGTTTAAAATTTTAGTAAATTTGTTGCGTAAAGCGTATTCTTTGAACCTTTTGAGAATATCCTCGCTGGTCGGTTCTGGGTCTTGCAGGGCTAACTCATACTTGCAACTATAATCTTCCGCTTTAATCATAGCCGCAACTATTGTACTGTCGTCTTTATAGAAATCTGGTATGCCAAGATACATAAAATCACGAGGCACTTTATCTGAAAAACCTGTTGCTCCAAAGTGTTCAATAATGAGCTTAGCCTCGCAACTACTAATCTTGCCTGTTTCAAGCATATAAAACAGGACTCGCCAGTCAATTTTATCCATTGTACTAGTAATTTCATTCATATTCTTAATAAACAAATAATCAGACATATTTGCGGTCTTTAAAAATTCATTATAATTACTTATAACCCAATCATTATCCAGCTTGGTCTTATCTAATTGTAAAGCAAGTGACCAACGCTCCATATCAGAATAAACAGGATAGACTGGTTTATTGCCGTCAATACCCTTACGAGCCTCTTCAATATCATTTTTACTCATAGGGGTTGGTGTTGTCGGATTGGTAGTCGTAATAGGATTTGCCGCAATTGGTGCAACACGGTCATCTTCCTTAAATCTAAAAGTAGAACCTTCGGGTCTAGCCACATAGCGAGGGTCTTTTTCAAGAGTCGCCAGAAGCTCTTTTGTTTTATTTTTAACCACGAACCTATTGCAAAAATCATCAAGCAGGTTGCGTTGGTCTTGTGTAACATAGAACCTTCTTTTGTCGGTCACATCTAATTGTTCTTGTTTGTATATAGATACATCAAGCATAAGCCCAGCCTTGTATTGCTCTGGGTTTTCCAAAGCCCAGCGAGCCTGTATATATTGCCCGAAGGACATTTGCCTAATCACTGTCATCTTTTTCATTCTTACCCCCTTAAAGCCTTTACTTGCCATAGTATCAAACCTATAACCAAAACAGGAATGATTAGGGGTAAAATCAGTAATCCTAATACATTTTTCATAATCTTTTGCTCCTTAATATATTTTCTTTTGAATTTCCATTAACTTTTTGCCGAGTTCAATCCTCAAACGTTTAAATCTTGCTCGTTCTGGGCTTTGATAAACATAATCCTCGCCATATTTTAGACAAATTGCGAGCGATTTAACCAAATCAGCACACATATTTTCTATATAAGTCACGTCTTGTATATTTAATTTTTTGCTCAAATCTTTCATTTTTACCCTCATTTTTATACTACGTCTAATAACAATAATGTAATTTTTTGGTAATCGGTTAGTAACCGTTGGGAATATCGTATCAAAATTTTGGTAATTTGTCAACATTTTTTGTTAATTTTTAATAAAAATTTGTTAATATTTGCAAGAATTTTTGGTAATTTTTAGGTATTTTTTACAGAATTTTTTGTAATTATTAGTAATGTTTTGTTAATTTGTTGGTAAGAAGTTGGTAAGATTTTAGTAAGAAGTTAGTAAAAAGATTTGAAATTTGAAAAATTTTTCTAGGGGTACTATCGGGGTTTTTAGGCTTGATTTTACAGGAATTTCAGGGGTGGGGGGGGTGTCTAATCCAATCATAGTAATAGTTTCAGTTAATATGTATCGTTTCGATACATATTTTATATTGTTATGTGATGTTTATATAGTAACGATTCGAGCCTATTTTTATATATCGTTTCGATAGGGTTCAATAATGTTTATTATGTAATAAGGGGCTTTAATTTATTTTTATGATACTTATATCATAGATTTTATTTTATTAGCCTTAACGGTCAATCTGAGAGGACAAGCCTCAAAGCCTTGCTACATAAGGCTTTCAGCCGTTGTGTTTTTGCTTTTTTAGTATCTTTTTGTTACCGTGCTTTATTGCCTGTATGCGTTGATATGAGTGCTTTTGAGGCTGCTTGCATGACTGTAATGCTTACTGCTGCTGCTTTTGCGGCTATCGGTATGCCTGCATTGTACTATTTACAAGGCTTTATGCTTTTATGCGTTTTTGTCCTTGCTTTTTTGGTGTAATTTTGTCGTAAATCCTGCAATATTTGAGGATTTTAACAACATTTATTTTTTGCGTATCTGCTCAAAGCCTTGCATAGTGCCTGTTTACAGGCTTTTAATGGCTGAATGTATTGATTTTACAGAACTTTTCAGGTTTTGACAGGGTGCAAGTCCTTTATTTATCTATGTTTTAGTACAAAAGTACATATTTTAATATAAAAGTATTTTAAAAATAGGACTCTTTAAGAACTTTAAAAAGAATTTTTTTCTTTTTAAAATGCAAAAATATATAGTTTTATGCTCAAACATAGACTATAAAAGGATTATAAGCATATCAAAAACTGTAAAAGTTTTGTAAAATTGCATAATACAGGCTTTAAAAAGTTGTAAATAGGTAATATATAAGGCTTTTAATACATCTATTAACAAAATACATCAAAAGTATGATGTCATATTTTATAATTAGTTATAAGATAACAATATACAAAACAAAGGAGCATGAACAATGACAAAACAAAACATTCTATTCTTTATTATTCTTTTATTGTTAGGGGTTATTTTATGGCAATATAACCAAATAACGCAACTACAAGAGGATTTTTTAAATCTGCAAATATGTATCATTGAGGGCATACCGCTTGATTAAATTTTATCCTAACATATCTTTACAAATACTTTAAAAATGTTATTAGATATGTCATAATATAATTAAAGGGGCATGCAATATTCCCCCGAGTTACTACAATTTTAAAATATAGGAGCATTTAAAATGACACAAACACAAAACGCACAAAACCGCATGACCGTTTCGGGCATGATGTTCGGGGGCTTATTAAAATCATGCATTATTGCAGATATTGACCGCCTAAAATTAAGAAAATCGGCATGGAATAAAGGATTAAAAGCATATATGCATGATTTTATTGAGGATTTAGACATGGCAAAATTGCAAGCATGCCAAAATAAAGCCGATTTTGAAAAATTACTTTTGAATGGTGCTAAAAATTGGCATGAATATTCATGGGGCGGTGCAAGTCTTTGTTATAATGAGGATATTTTAAAAAGGTTATCACCTGCATGGGCTTGTAAAAAGTTCGCAAATTCAAGCATGGTTTATGGGGTTGAGTTGTTAGACATTCAAAAAAGGGCATTATATCAAGCCTTTTTAAAATTGTATGATATTATTTTTGTTTATTCTAATTTTGACACCCAAACACGCAAAAAGTATTTTCTACCTGCTTAAAATGTTTTATATTGTCATGCCCTGCTTTAATCGGGCATGCATATATAGGGCATTTTATAACCGCCTTAAAAGTTACTACAATTTAAACAGATAGGAGCATTTAAAATGAAAATCAAAACAACTACAAAAGAATTAAAAAACCGTTACGGACTTAACCATGCTTTGATAATTCCAGACGGCATGGGGCAAAATTTATTTTCTGAACATGACATGCATGCATATACATGCGGGGTATATGGTTGGAATTATGACGCATATTTTTTGGGCGGTTATGTAATATTAAGAGGTTATCGGGGCATGTTCGGGCATGATGTTGACTCCGAAATAATATCAAAATATGACCGCATGGCAAGTGATTTAAAAAAGGCTCATTTTATCGGGGGCAATTATAAAGAATTACATGCAAAAATTGCAGATTTACAAGCCGATTTTTTAAAAGAAGTAACACAAAACATATAAAAGGGGGTAAAAAATGACAATTAAAAACGATTTACAGACAATTAAGGACTTTTTAAAATTGGGCATGCCTTATGGTGAGCAAATAAAACAGGCATGGCATGATGATAAAATCAAGTTAAAAATGAATATTAGTTTTTTATGTGATGATTTATTAAAAGAGGGGTATATATCAGAAAAAACATGCCAAAATGCTTATATATACCAAAATAAAAAAGGTTCAATAATTTTGACTTGTTTATCATATAAATTAAAAGTATCTTAATATTTTATATTGTCATGCCGACAATATCGGCATGCATATATAGGGCATTTTAGAACCGCCTTAAAAGTTACTACAATTTAATTATAGGAGTAAAAATATGATAAATGTTAAACAGTTAAAACAAAACGCAAAAAACATTACTCAAAAAGATGTATGTATTGACTATTTAAAAAGAAGTATAGCAAGGACATCCATGCAAAATTGGGTAGGTATAACTGCAAGTTATTCTTTATTAAAAGAACACATGCAAAAAGTTTACAATATTGAGATATAAAAGGGGGCAAAAATGAGCATTAAGACAGATTTACAATACATTAAAAAATTTATTTGTGATTATGAAACCAAAAAAGCATGGCAAGATGACAAGATAAAAACAAAACTTAATTTTACATGCTTTATTGATAGTTTACAAAAAGATAACGAAATCAGCGAAAAAACCGCTCAAAACATTTATTTATGCGAAAATAAACGGCATGAAATTATCATGACATGCTTATCTTACAAAATCAAAATTGCTTGATGTTTTATATCGTATGCCGACTCCAAACGGCATGCATATATAGGGCATTTTAGAACCGCCTTAAAAGTTACTACAATTAAATTAAAAGGAGCATTTAAAATGAATTTAAAAGAATTAAGACAACTTAAACAAGTAAAAGCTATTAGGCATGATAAAGATTTTATATCAAATGATGATATAATTAAAAACTTTGAAAACCAATACAAGCAACTTTACCCTAATTTTGTTATTTTAAATAAAATTCAACATGGGAATATAATAGAGTATGAATTATATAATAATAATTTTATGACTAAAAATAAAATATATATACATGATGCTTATATAAATGATGTTAAATATATTAACGATATTTTGAGTCAATATAAAGATTTTACAATTTTAAATCATTATATTAAAGATAATTTTCTTTATATTATTACCAAAGAATGCAAACAATTTTTTGAAGTAAGATTGCATAATGATAATTTAAAAAAATTCATGGAGGGTATTTTATATATAAGAAGTAAAGATTATTATTTTGAATATATAAATAACATGGGAGAAGTTAAAAGAATGTATGGTGACAATTTAACAAGTGACATGATAAAAGAAAATAAAATTATTAGCAAAAATTACAATATAGAATATATCTTACAATAGGAGGATTGGCATGACTGAAAAATTTGTAATTAATAATTGTTTATTAGAAAAATTTGTTAACATTTTAAAAAATCAAAAAAGCATAGATGAAACTTTAAATCTTTTAAAGTTATTAGCTAATCAATATGGATTTTTATTTTCAGAATGCGGCAATAACAATTTTTTATATACTATTGATTGTATGCCATTAATTAATTTTTATATTGACGATGATGAATTGATAAAATATAGTTTACTAGATGATGTAATAGTTGAATAATAAGGAGTATTAAAAAATGTATCTGATGACATTCAAAGAATTTGCTAGAAAAATATTAAAAAATGATATTATCCAAACCATTAAGACTTTAAAATCTTTTAAAAAACTTACTACAATTAATTATAAAAATGATTTTTTGTATCTTTATTTTTTAAATGATTTACAAAGTAAATTTAAAAATAGACAACGTAACAATTTTAAAGAATATAAAAAATTGTATAGTTGGTATAAAAATGTAGTTAAAAATTATGATATTAAAAAAGGAATAACTATAAAAGAATATAATAATTTTATTAAAGAAAATTTTACATAATGTTGTTACAAAATAGGAGAATTGCAAAAATGAATGAACAAATTAAAGAACTATTAAGTAAATACGATATAAAAGAAACAAATAAAGATAACAAAAATTTTTATTCTGTTATATACGATTATAAAATAGAATTAAAAAATCTTAATACTGATTGGTATATAAAAATTGAATTACCGACTAAAAAATGTAAGTTTTATGCTATATACACTAGATTTACTAATTGTGATGTATTAAACAAAATAAACAAAGTTATAAAATGCAATACTTATTCAGGTAAGTGTAACAGGTTTCCGTATGATTTAATACAAATGGAATGTTTTATAAATAATGTTATAAATTTTGATAAATTACAATAAAAATATGTTACTACAATAAAAAAAATAGGAGAATAAAAATGCAATTTGTAAATGCTTCAAAAAATTCTGTAATTATGGAGTCCAATAAAAAAATTAATAAAGCTAGTTATATTATATCATTTAAAGAAAATAACAATATTTTTGGCGATGTTACAAAAGGATTATTTATACCAAACAAAAAACTACTTAAACAAACCGTAAAGCAATATAACCTTGATAAAAACTTGCTTATTTATGGATTTTGTGAGGGTAGATATACAATATATCGGTTGGAATGGTGTATATAAAAAATAATATTATTATACAAAAGGAACAAAAAATAAATTAAGTTAAAAAAAAGAAATGAGGTAAACAAAATGGCAAGAAAAAAAATCACTGAACAAAAAATCACACCCGAAGAAAAAATTGCAAAATTAGAGTCTGAACTTGAACTTGCAAGAAGTCGTTACAGACAAAGGGAATTAACCGAGTACGGCAAGCAAAGACGCAAAGAGCAAACCTTTAACACTCTTAAAATGGCGGTATATGATTTAATTGAAATGGTGCTTGAATTGTCACCCGAAGAAAAAGTCATGCAAAATGCCGAAAGAATAAGGCAAATGGCATTATCACTAAAAATTTAATAAATTTTAATAAAAGGGTTGTATTATATCAAGTTTTTTGATATAATATTATTAGATAGATACATTACTACAATAAATAAAAAAAAGGAGCAAACTATGACAAGACAAGAAGAAAAAATCAAACAATTAGTCGGAATCAACAAATACGGTGAAATAGTCATGTGTGATGACTTATTCAAATACTCTGACAACTTTAAGGGTGCAATAGGTTTTATTTTTGAGGTGCTGAATAAAGAAAAAGCAGACCGCATAAATGAACTTGTAAAAGACGGCGACTATGGATATGAGGATTTATGGCGAGAATGCGTACACGGCGGACATACGACTGACGGACTGACCGAATGGCTTGAAAATGTTGTTGATGAAGAATTGGCAGACGGCAAAGACTTTGTAGGACAAGACACATCATGTTTTAATTATCTTAAACAAGAATTAAAAAGACTTTATGAGTCTATGCCCGAAGAAAAACTACAAGAAATGATAGACTTTATCAATGAAAATAATTACAGAAATGATGATGTTTATTTTGAGTCAATAGACGATTTTAAACAAAATGCCGTTTTCTCTTGTGTTGGGGGCGGTAGATGTTTTTCAGAAGATAAAGAATTGCCGATAGTGTTTGACAATGAATTATTAGAAAAAATAAAAATTGCCGAAACACCTATTGAAAATCCCGAACCAAGAGAAAAAACCGCAGAAGAAATCCAAGCCGAACAACACGCACAAAAGGTTTTAAATGACTTTGACAATGCGTTTTCAAAAATAAAAGATGTTTCAAATACTCTTGATAAGGCACAAGAGGGCATGGCTGATTTATTAAAGGGGGTTGAAAATGAATAAGGAATACTATTTAAAAAGACTCAAACTAAAAAAACAGGCACAAGAAAAACCGTTGCCCCCTCATATTCAACAGGCAATAGACATGGCAAACGAACAAATAAAACTACACCAAGAGCAAATAGAAAACCTTAATATGCTAATTGCAAGGTTAAAAATGGACTCTGACAAATACTAAAAAGGAGTAAAAAAAAATGAATGATGAATTAAAAATAAAAATTGAATTTTCTATTAAAAAAACCGATTATAACGATTACGAAAATGTTTTACAAAATTTTGAACATAGCATGCATGAGATTGGTTGTGATGATTTAGAAATTACTGAAAATGAAAAATCGGACACCTTGAAGGACTCTGAAAAAGAAAATTTAATGGACATGATAAATTGTAGAATATCCACACCGTTTACAAATTGCGTTATCGTTCATCTGTCAAACGGTTGGAATATCTTAAAATCTCACAATACCACTATTGCTATGAGAAAAGGGCAAGAGGTTATAATTGATTTAAGATACTACAATTACTCTGTAAGCACAGGCAAACACCGTAATTATTTTCTGAATGAAACTTTAAAAGATACGGACAAAAAAATAAAAAACGGTGAATATCAAACGGCGGATTTAAACTAAAAAGGCGGTGAAAAATGACAACTTTACAAGAAAAATTTTATCAAGAAATAAAATCAATAAAAAATCGGATTTTAAACTTTCAAGAAGTATCTATGAGAATGGCAAAAACGGTTGAAATCTTTACAAGGGATATTGACTTTGTGATTATCCCTCATGCAAGAAGTTTTGACATAAGGGCTATTGAAAAAGGTACAAATAAAATAATCCATACGGCTGATTTTATGGTATATCGTACAACCGAAGGCATGAAAACAAAATTGCTGAACCGAATAAATAAAATCGTGCATGATTATACCGAGTCGCAAATAAAGGGCAATAAAAAAGAAATAGACCTGCTTTATTCTTTTAGCGAACCAAAAACAAAAGTCTATTTAATGATTAGTCCGAAGAATGAAAGTTTATTTGATTTGTTTGATGAAGAAATAACCGATATAGCGGATTTAGACGGCAGACCATACACAACGGCTTATCTTTCGCCCGAAGAAAAAAGCGAATTATATGAGTTAAAAGAACTTATAAAAGAAAAATTAAAAACGGTTGATATAGTGCAAGTAATACCAAGAAATTAAGGCGGTGAAAAAATGAAAGATAAATTGACGATTATTAGACAATTAATTAAATAAAAGGAAAAGGAAAAATGAAAATCTACATTTATAATGAAATCGACGCAACATTAAATGATGTACTAGACATAGGAGAATGGAATGATATTAAATCTGTTCTTTATAATTTAAGTGATAAAAATAACGAATTAATGATTACGCTGAAAGACTGTACTGCCTCTGAATATACAAAAGAGCGAATAAAAAAATATAGTGATAATTTGAAATTTCATTGTCAACATATTTATGAAAACAATGCTAATTTTTTAAAAAATTATGGAGTATAAAAATGAACAAACAAGCAATAATCGTGATAATCCTTATTAGTGTTATTACACAGGTGAATATTGCAATAAATGACAGCATAAAATTGGCGGTCGCAAAATACAAAGAAAATAAAATTAAAGAAGAAAAAATGTTATGTCCGCCCGATATATGCACGGTTAATAATGAAGAAAAAACAGGCGAGGTGGAATTTGAAATCGTTGAGTTACCGCCGTTGCCACCGATAAAATAAAAATTTGCAATAATCAAATTTTGTGATATAGTGTAAAGAAAAGGGCAAAAATCATGGGCAAAAAAATTAGTACAAAAACGGAAAATGAAATACTACAATTACATCAAGAGGGTTTAACTCAAAATAAAATCGCCGAAAAGTGCGGTGTGAGCAGAAGAACTGTTTGTAATGTTTTAAGCCAAAATCGTGTGCCAATGTATTACAAAGAGCAAAAAACAAGCGAAACGGCAAACATAATCAATGTGTTGTCTTTAAGACTTCTCTATTTTTGTAATGATTATGAATTGCTTGTAAAAATGTTTGTGGTCGGTGTTTGCTCAAAAGGTTGTAAAAAAATCACTATACCACGCAAAATGGACTCTATCATTGAAAGAAAAAAAATAGAGAAAATCGTTAAACTGTCTAATATGGCAGGGTTAGAATGTGAGTTGCAATTTGCATAAACTTTGTGCAAATGCTATCAAAAATAATGGTATAATAAGAGAATGGCGAGTTTAGAACTTATAGACGAAATAACAGACGAAATATGCAAGGTTAGGGGAATTGACCTACCGAGAGTCTGCATAAAAATAATTGTCCTATCATACATAATGTATTGCATGAATACTTATGATGTTAAGTATCAAAACGAAATGGGGCAACTAATCAGACTTAATGGTGGTTGTTTAATTCTTTGCCAAAAAGGTAGCGGAAAATCAAGAACCCTAAAATTTTTAAAACAAATTTTTGTTTGCATAAATGACGAACGACAACGCAGGTATAAAGCCTTTGAAAAACACCGCATTGGTATGCTTTTGGCGAAATCCTTGCCACTTACAAAAGAAGAAATTGCAGAGAGAGAGGACTTTTACCATAAGTACGGAAGACAAGCGGTGAACGACTTTGACGACCCAATTACACAAAAAGCCTTATGTGAAGTTTACGGAATGATGAAAGAATACTCGGTAAACAATATTTTGTTTACCATTGACGAGGTGGGCGACCGCATGATTAAAGAATATTGCGGAAAAAATCCCTCTTTATCGGCAAAAGATTTTATGCAATCGCTCAACCAATTATTTGACGGTTATTGTGCTATGGGGCAATCAAGCACATCAAGAAAAGAAGAAATAACGAGCCAATACGGAATAGGAGCGAATTTTATATTTGTATCAACCGCAGAATTTTTAAAAGATTTTAATGTGCAACAAAGATATAAAGAAGTTTTAGAGGCTGGTTTAGGGCGAAGACTTTTGTATATCAACTGTCCGCCAATAGACCAAGTAAATGTAAACAGAAAAAGAGTGCCGACAGATTTTAACCGATTTGTGATGCCGATTACAAACATGTTTGACGCTAATTCAAAATGGTATCGTGGTCGTGGAATACCCGCTAGTGAAGAACTTTGGCAGAATGCGTTAGAAAAAAACGGAGCAGGGGCAAATTTGACTATGGGCGAAGAATTTTTGTTGTTGCTTTTTAGTACCGTACTTGCTGCTTGGACTCTTGAAGAACAAATCAAATTGTATCATTGGCAATATATGGTAAATGTTTATAAGGAAATGCAGGCATTAACAATGGAAGTTGTACAAAAAGACACAACAAGTTATGATAAGATTTGTAATTTTATCAAAGAGCGTTTAGCAGAAAAAAGCAATAGAAAAAAAATTCCAGTTGCTTTAGTTAAAGATTATTGTGCAAGAAATCACCTTTGTTATGAAAATCAATTTAAAAAATGGTTTGCTGGACTCTTGGCTGATTTTGCCAATACAAATTTAAGTAAATACATAATTGAGAGAAATCAAACGCATGTTTGGTTGTCTGAAAATTATGCTTATGAGGGTTAAAAAAATGAGCAAAGCAGATTTTGAGTATATGTTAAATAAAAAAAATGAAAGCGGAACGCTTTATTATACAACAATGACAGACGGCAGAGCCATTTGTGGTCGTTGCAATTACAGAGGTTGGCGAACAAATACTTGCAGAAAGTTTATGAAACAAATAAAAAGAGTACAACAGGCTAACGGCGGATTTCATCACTTGCCTTGTACCGAATGTTTAAACTATAAACTTACTGAACAAGACATCAACTATATAAAAAGATGTTATGAATACAAAAGGAGCAAAAAATGAAAACATTACAAGAGTCGGTAAATTTTATTCTCGCAGACGAAAGTATGCGTTATGTAGAACAAGACGGCAGAGTGCGTGAAACAGGCACAAGGCTTTTCTATAAATATTTTGGTGAGCAAAAAGAAAAGTTAAAATCAAAAGATTATCAGATTTTAAAAAAATGGGTTCTTGAAGAAATAAAAACCGTAAATCTTTTCTATGTTCCCGATTTGAAATTGGAAGAAAAAAGCGACAAAAAAATTGCTCCGCCTTTTAAAAATTGTTGGTTTGAATTAAATCCAGCGATTGACATTATTTTGCCCGAAGAACATGACAAGGTTACAAATTATTTTGAAAAACCTCTTGGAATGAAATTATCGGGAAAACATTTTTTAAATGGTTTTGGACTTCTTGAAGTTCAACCGAACCGATACATCTTGATTTTCAATGCTACAATGTTTGAAAAAGATATAGAAAAAAATATTGAATTAGGCGGTGTTCAAAGCGTTGAAATGCAACCTTTTGATATAGAAAATCCATATTGCAAGCATGGTCAAGAAAATCTAATAAAAGCTGTATTTTCTGTTTTAAATCGTTTTGAAAAAACGAAAATTACTTATTTATCAAATACAGAGGGTTTTCAAGAGCGTGGCAGAGTCAATGGCGAATTTACAAAAATAAAATACAAACCGTCTGATGTGATTTATTTGAGCAGTATTAGGGAATTAAAAAAGAGAAATCCCGAACTCTCGCATAGAATAATCTCAAAACCTGCTTATGCTTATGAAGTCATGGGGCATTGGCGAAAAGTTGATAACAAAACTATTGGAAAAGACCGAGAAGGCAAAAGAGAAGTGCATGGCTACACTTGGGTTGTGCCACATACAAGGGGCGAAGGCGAATTGTTTAAGAAAACAAGAATACTGAAAGCAGGTGTAGAATGTTGAGTATAACGCAAAAAGACCTTACTAATTGTGAAAAACTTGATTTTGCACAATTAGATATGAAAAGAATAATTCGCAATATGAAAAAATTTGATAACGAATGCAGAAAGCTTAAAACGGATTTGTTAGACATCAAAAGGCAATTTGCATTGTTAGGCTATGATTTAGACTTTACAATAAAAAGGAGCGAAACATGACTATTAACCTACCAAAGTATTTTGAGAATTTGCATATAGCAATATCAAGTATCACAGGCGAACCAAGAATAATCTCGGACTCTAACGCAAAAACTAACTTTTGCGAAAAATATAAAAACATTGATGAGAACGAGTGGGTATCGGCTTTGTTAAATTGGTTTGATATGAAAAGTCCAAAAGGAAAAACGCAACCGACTCTAAAAGCGTCAATCACAAATGTAGAAAAGGGCGAAGGCACTTTTGTTTATGGCGGACACTTTGACTCTTGGGAAAGTTTGGAATTGCAAGCAAAACTCTTGTATTCACAGGCTCAATGGTATAAAAAGAACCGCAAAAAATTAGTAAAGGGAAGCAAAAATGGTTAAAAAAATCATTATACTTGGGCGGTCGCCATTTATAAATAATATTGATTTTAAAAAAATCGACAGTCAAGAATACTCAGTATGTGTTATAAACTATGCCCATCCCGATTGCAAAAACTTTAGTTACCTTGTTTCGGCAGACGAGGCAACAAGGTATAATGAGCCTACTGAATTTGAGTGGATAAGTCGTTATACAGGGTGGACTTTTAAATATAATCAAAAAGGCGAAGATATAATTTTGAAAGAAAACGAGATTTCTTGGCGACATTTTTCTTCAAGTATAGCGGTTAGTTTTGCAATTCTTCGTGGCTTTGAGGAAATTTACCTTGCAGGTGTTGATTTAAGCGGAAATAAAAAATTTAAACATTTTGATGGTACATCAACGTCTAAAATTATAGATGAAAAAATTTGTAACGAAGAAAAATCTTTTATAAAACAAATTTGTTTATTGTATGGCGTGAAATTGTTTACATTAGACCCTAATATTTCTTGGTTGAATTTTAAAAATATAGGAATAATAAAATGATAAATAAAAAAGAATTAGAAATGGCAAAGTTATCGGAAGACATTTGTAAAATCTGCAATATCGATTTTAAAAGAAAGCGTTTTTATTCTGATAAAGAATATAAAAATCAAGTGTGCTGGGTTTATGAATATCTAAACTTTTATGAACCGCGTAACTTTGTAACGCTAATAGAGTTGTGTATTGACGGTTGTATACCTCTTGGCTACTTTATTTTACGTTCTTGGCGGCGTGAAAATTCTATTGAACGATTGCACTCTTTATTGACTCGCTCGCATTGTGAATACACTCAAAATAGTATAAAAGCGGCGATTTGTGGTTGCAAAGAATGGAAATATCAAACAAGTGTGGAGATATTGGATAATGACAATAAAAAAGATTAGTGAGCATGAAGTTCAAAAGTATGTTTGCAATTATTTAAGAAAAAAAGGTTTTAAATTCTGGGCTGTACCAAACGGCTTCGTCTTTAATGGTAGTAGTCAAGAAATATCTCGTTATCGTCATTATATGACGCAAGAAGGCGTTACGAAAGGGGTGTTTGACCTAACAATTTTGCTTGGAAATGGTGAAGTTGCGTTTTTAGAAATAAAAACCATTCATGGCTCACCGAGGAAAGAGCAAAAAGAGTGGCTAGAATATTTTAAACAAAATGGCTACAGGGCTGAAATTTGCGTAGGGATAGGAGAATGTATTGCATTTATAGACAAACTGGAAAGTGAGGTAACTAAATGAGCGAAATAACTAAATTATATGAGAATGCAGGAATTAAAAAGAATTGGAAACCTACTCCTTATGGGGGTATAGAAGAATATTCCCCACCATTCACCGCAGAGAAACAGATTGAATTAATCAAACTTTTAATGGAACAAGAAGATTTTTCTTGGACTATTACTCAACAAGGTAAAGTTATTGAATACGCTTTTTATGTTGGTTACGAATATAGTTCTGGAGACTTCAAAGAATTTGCAGAAGCTCTTGCAGGAATTATTAATAACCTTTGGCAAGACCTAGCAGAAGAAGAACGTAAGCAGATAAAGGAGATATTGGAATGACAAGTAATAAATATGTAGTTTTAAATTGTCCTACTTTAATGGGTAATCGGCTTTGTTATAGTAAGGTAATAAAACAATGTGCAGATTGTACCGACTGCGTTATAAAGCGGGTGATAGAGAAGTGTAATGAATATATCACTGTATTAGAAATACATAAACACGACACAAAAGGCTGCGGTTTTGATAACATATTGCAACTATTTGATATAGAGGAGATAAACAAATGAAATTATTAACTATAAAAGCAAATAAAAGAAGGTTGGTATAGGGGTGATTCTATATTAGCGCCGCTTATTATGTATATACCACCTACAATCTTTAGCATTTTATGTAGGATTATGTGAAACATATATAGATGAAGGAGATAAATAAATGACTGAATGTAATCATAATTGGAAATACAGCAACTATCTGCATGAAAGAGAGTGCGCTTTATGCGGTAAAAAGGAAATTCTTGTTTACGAACCAACAGATGAAAGTTGTACACAATATATTCCTCAATGGATAGAAAAACCCAAGCCACAAATAGAATTAAAGGAGTTTAAAATATATATAGATGGTAAGAGAGTGAGGTAGAAAAATGATATTAGCATTTCCTTTTTTATTATTAGTAACTTTTATAGCTGGATATATGGCTAACATACTAGAAGTTTGGAATTTAAAAGACAAAATAAAAAATTTGAAAAAGAAGTACGAGGTAGAAGAATGACAGAAGAAATAATAATTAAAAACAAACGGCAAGGAATAAATAGTTATTGCAAACAAGGTGAACAAACTATTTTAAAAATATTTAGTAAAAAGTATGGTGCAATAGAGTTTATAATTGATACTGATTTTGTTAATACAGCTATGCAATACCCTTGGAGCGTAAGGCGTTATAGAAAATCTTTTTATGCTTATTCTTATTTAAACAATAAAGCAATAGCATTGCATAGGTTTATAGTTAATTGTCCTAATGGCAAAATGGTAGACCATATAAACCATAACACTCTTGATAACAGAAAAGAAAATTTAAAAATTTGTACTAATAAAGAAAACCAACATAATCGCAGAGGAATAGAGGGAATTAAAAAGACAAAATGGGGGTATCAAGTTTTAATGAGGACTAATGGAAAAGTAAAATGTTTTGGTACTTATAAAACCTTTGAAGAAGCAAAGCAAGTAAGAATTAATGTAGAAAATATGTACAGACCTTATGTAAAGGAGATTGGCAAATATGGAAAATAAAGAGATTTATATTGACGGTGTAAATGTAGCAAGGTGTTGTAAGTGCTACAATGTTGAACAAAAGATTTTGTGTGGTGCAAGTGGTATATGTGCCAATAATCCTAACTGCTACTACAAGCAACTCCAACGCTTAGAGCAAGAAAACAAAGAACTCAAAAAGAAACTAGAACTTGATGAAGTTCAATTAGAGTCTTATTTTATTGGTGAAGAAAAGATTTGTAAGAAAAATGAAAAATACCGCTCCGCATTGGAAGAAATAAATCGAACATTATTAGGTGTTCGTGGACTAAGTATTCATTGCGATAAACAAATAATAAAGGCTAAAGTTATTATCAACGAGGTATTAAATGCGTAGCGAATTAGAAATTTTACAAAAAATATGTTGCATAGATAACCAAATTAACATGTACTTAAAACATTGTATTAAGTATAAAAAATTAGAACAAAGGGCTAATCATATTTGGTCTGATGCATTCACTGACAGAGCGTTTAAATATAAACAAAAAAGAAAAAGAATTGAGCAATACTTGTCAATGCTTTTTGGCATGAAAAACGAATTATTATGGGTTTTTTCAAGATGTTAAATTTGTGCAAATCTATCGCAAAAATATGATATAATAAAAGAATACAGTAGAAGACACAATGTTACCAAAAAAAAAACAAAGGAGCAAAATTATGGCAGACATTAAAAAATGGTTTCAACCAGAAATCACAAAAAAAGAAATTTACGAAGGTATTTACCCTGTTGTAATTACCGCCGCAAAAGCTTTTACAAA